>Ga0075120_10000130_pt1 | contig 57097 bp, 42 predicted proteins | sample AntAceMetag02UKL_FD_69792 | JGI IMG/M metagenome (GOLD analysis project Ga0075120, IMG submission 69792) | Saline lake microbial communities from Ace Lake, Antarctica - Antarctic Ace Lake Metagenome 02UKL | ecosystem: Environmental > Aquatic > Non-marine Saline and Alkaline > Saline | place...
AAGTACGCAACTGAGTTCTCATGGTAACTGAACGTTTCACATCAACTAATCGTTGATATGCATCGTTCATCTGTACAATACCGGTCGCTTCCAGGTCATATTGATTAATTGTCTGGAAAATATTTACGTCCTGATTATCATCAACCCGGCGGATACCAATATCAACAAAACCTCCTACATGTTCCCCATTATTAAGAACCCAGGAACCGTCATGAAGTCTCTCATATCCTGCAGGGAGGGCGTTAAAGTTACGTGATCGCATAGTGTTCAGAGCTTCTGAAAGAATTCCATGCTGAGCTGTGTAATATGCCTGCGACCGAGCAAGATCGAAATCTGCCTGGTAAGATTCATCTACAGCCCACATCATAAAAGCAGTTCCGGTAGCGACCAGGAAGAATACAATTATCAGGGTATTCATCATAATGCTGCCACTGCGGTTTTTTGTGATAATCCGGTTCATATCGATTTCCCTTCTGTAAAAACATGCTGAAGCACAATCAAAAATCTAAAGGTAAAACTTCGAGTGTTTTTATAATTAACACTTTGAAGCTTCACCTGAAACGGGGATAGTATCGTATGAATGGATTCCTTAATTCGGGGTAAAATTTGAGGAAGCCAAACAGTTTTCCAGATAAATTCTCGGTACAAAGCCGTATGCATATAACAGCTCATAGCTAACGGTTGCAGAGAGAACAGCAAGCTTTTCAATTTCAAATGGGAGATGCATAACAATACGTCGGGGTAACGTATAAGGAAGCAATAATACAATGAACAGTAAAGAGTGACCTTTGTCCAAACGCTTCCATCGCTTGAATATAAGGCAATCAGCATACCAGTTTGTCGGGATATTGGAGTAGAGAAAACGTTCTTATGTTTATTAATAACATAAGTTGTGTAAAGACTACTATTGGTTGAATGAAGATTAAACTCCTTGTCGCCGAGGTGTAAACATCATGCACAGTAGTGCGCATGCTATTCGCAGTTCGTAACACAAACTGTAGTGATTAAGACGAATATTTTGGATAGAAAGTTTTTAAGATGGTAATTCAATTTCGCCATCAAATACTTTAACTGCTTCACCTTCCAGGACGGCGCTGCTCCATTCTTTTCCGATTGTCACAGCTAACATTCCGCCGGGCATTCTTACAGTAATCTTTTGGTCAAAATTAAACTTACCTTCAGCGATTCCCACCGCCACTGCAGCTACCGCGCCGCTGCCACATGCGAGAGTAACACCTACACCACGTTCCCAGACCACAAGAGCAATAGAATCAACTGATTCCTTGCGTGCAAAACCTACATTTACACCTTCCGGAAATACATCTTCATATATCTCAAGTCTATGCCCTATGGTATGGATATCATCACCTTCCCACATCTCGGTGTTATAGATAACAAAATGAGGATTCCCGATGCTTACAGCGGTACCGGTTACTTTTTCCTTAAGCCCGGGCACATTTATAGAGACTTTTTTTGTTTTTGTCAGTGAGGTTTTAATATCAGCCGGTTTAAAAGAGGGGAGAGGCATATTCACTTTAATGTAGTTGTTATCAATAAACATACATTTCACTATTCCAGCGCCTGTCAATATTTCTATTTCAGACTTGGCAGTCACCGGTTCACCAAGGTCAACCAGGAATTGCACCAGGCAACGCAGCCCATTACCGCACATCTCAGCCTGGGATCCGTCAGCATTAAAGTAATTCATAGTATATTGTACCCTGGAATCAGCATTCTTCTCCGCGATGATAACTCCATCAGCACCTATCCCAAGATGATCCATACAGAGGCTGTTGATCACTTCTGGCGTAAGAGATTTTAATATTCCAGGATCATTATCACGGTTGTCGATCATTATGAAATCATTGCCAGCCCCATGATATTTAGAAAAATTCAGCTTCAAAAAATAACTCCTCTAATTCTATTTATATTAAGTTTACCGGTCATCGCCCATCCAACCGCCTGTAACATCCAGTACTGAGCCGGTAATATATGAGGCAGCCGGTGAAAGTAAAAACAGGATAGCATCTGCAATATCCTCGAAAGACCCCGGGAAACCCATGGGAAATCTATTGTCACTTTTAATCTTACGGCTTTGAATGCGGTCAACTGTTTTATCCTCGATATGTCCGGGATTGATCACATTGGCAGTAATCCCGAAGGGCGCTTCTTCCTGTGCCAGGGTTTTTGTGAGCGCAACCACACCGCTTTTGGCTGCCAGGTGAGTTCCCAGGAAGCGCATGGGTAATGTCTGATGAGCGCCAGCCATTCCGAATGTTATTATTCGACCGCATTTCTGCTCACGCATTGATGGAATAACAGCCTTCGCAGCTTGAAAAAATGATTTCAAATTGCCGTTGATCATTTCATCAAATTCTTCAGAAGATTGCTCGATAATTCTTTTTCTTACCAGTGGACCGGCAGCATGTACAAGTGCATAGGGTGTACCGAGTTCTTTAATTATCTTCCTATATGATTTTTCTACAATATCCTCATCACTAAGATCGCCTGTGGTGATTATCGCCCGGTTATCACTCTCAAGGATTAACTGTGCTGTTATTTCAGCGTTTGGAGCATTGTGAAATGCATGTAATGCCAGCTTGAAACCGGCTTTGGCAAGGGTCAGAGCGATTCCATGTCCAAGACCGCCTGAAGCGCCGGTTAACCAGATTACTTCTCCCTTTAATTTATCCAATTCAAACATATCTTTGAGGATGCTCCAGAGACTCTGAAAAATAAATCAACTTAAGGTGATAAGAGATAAATAAATGTCGCCACATGCCTCACAATATGCAACCTTGACCACTTATATTGCTCTTGAATTACCGGATTAAAGAGTACATATTTCAAGCCATTCAATCGACAATTCATTAACTGATCGAAAACCCTACTGAAAGAGATCAAGATGGACTCCCACCAATCCGAATTATCGTTTAATACGACTGATGAGCTGGCAGTAAATACTATTCGCGTCATCAGCGCCGAAATGGTTCAAAAAGCCAATAGCGGGCATCCCGGAATGCCAATGGGGTTTGCAAATCCCGCGCATTTTCTGTGGACACGGTGCCTGCGTTATTCACCTGATCATCCTTATTGGAGCGGGCGAGACCGATTTTTATTGTCCGGCGGTCATGGTTCCGCGCTTCTTTATACACTGCTGCATCTCGCCGGTTATGACCTCTCAAAAGATGATCTCCTGCAATTCCGCCAATGGGGAAGCAGGACGCCGGGACATCCTGAACATGGTCTGACTCCAGGTGTGGAGACAACTTCCGGACCATTAGGGCAGGGGGTAGGCAACGCTGTCGGATTAGCAATGGCTCAAAGATATATCAAGGGCAGACTCGGAATAGTTGATAAAGAAGGATTTGATCCTCTTGATCATTGGGTGTTTGTGGTTGCTGGAGATGGGGATTTGCAGGAAGGTGTTGCTTCGGAAGCGGCATCACTGGCAGGGCTTCAGAAACTGGGACGCCTTGTTCTACTTTATGATGACAACAATATCACCATTGACGGCAGTACTGATATCTCATTTACCGAAGACGTTATGGCACGATTTGAGGCGTATGGCTGGCATGTGCAGACAGTTGAGGGCAATGATAGCGAAGGTGTTGTTACAGCTATTGATAACGCAAAAATAGAGACGGTAAAACCATCTTTTATTTCAATAAATACTCATATTGGACACGGCAGTCCGGCTAAACAGGATTCATCCTCTGCTCATGGCGCTCCCCTGGGTGAGGAAGAACTTGAAGCGACAAAAAAAGCGTTAAACTGGTCATATCCACCTTTCCATATACCTGAAGAGGTTTATTCTCTTTACGCGAATGCGGCAGATAAGGGAAGACAGGAATATGCTGAGTGGCAGGAGAACCTTGAAGAATGGCTGCTTGTAGATAAAGAGAGAGCTATGCTCTGGTTTGAACTTCTCAAGGGTAAGGAACCGGGAGACTGGGGAAAATCGCTTCCTGAATTTGAACCGGGTAAATCCGTATCGACCAGGGAGGCGTCAGGTAAAGCATTAAACGCTATCGCAGGCAATTATCCATCCCTGGTAGGCGGCTGCGCAGACTTAAAAGGATCGGTAAAAACCGAGATCGTCGGTGAGGAGGCATTTCTTCCCGATATACCCAACGGAAGAAATATTTACTTCGGTGTACGTGAGCATGGAATGGGTGCAATCTCGAACGGGATGGCGCTCTACGGAGGATTACGTCCCTATACAGGGACTTTCCTCATTTTCAGCGAATATATGCGTCCGGCAATACGTATGGCAGCCATGATGAAACTCCCGGTAATATTCGTCTTCAGCCATGACAGTATAGGCGTGGGGGAGGACGGTCCCACTCATCAACCTGTTGAACAATATGCCAGCCTCAGGGCAATTCCCAACTTATGGGTATTTCGTCCGGGAGATGCCAACGAGATGACCGAAGCCTGGCGTGCCGCTATAGAAAGAACCGATGGACCGACAGCAATTCTCAGTACAAGACAGGGATTACCGGTAATAGACAGGACAAAATTTGGAAAAGCGTCAGGATTAAGGCAGGGTGGATACATAGTTGCTGATTGCGACGGAACACCTGAATTAATCCTCATGGCGACCGGCAGTGAACTGTACCTTGTGATGGAAGCCTGGCATATCCTTACAGATCAAGGGGTTAAAGCAAGAGTCGTCAGCCTGCCATGCTGGGAGCTGTTCGATCTGCAGGATTACGATTACCGCGAATCTGTTTTGCCGTCAAATGTAAAAGCCAGGATTGCCGTTGAAGCCGGGATATCCATGGGATGGAAAAGATTCATAGGCGATGCAGGCAAAATGATCTCAATGGAATCCTATGGAGAATCCGCTCCGGCAAATATTCTGTTCGAAGAGTTTGGTTTTACAGTAGATAATATTATTGAATTAGCGAATAAATATTTCAAATAGTTATTTATGTGTCATTACAGCCACCGGGAGTATATATGGGTGGATATATTTGATGTTATTCATTCGCTGATATGTATAACTAAATATATACACACAAGATAAGCAAGATTGTCTGAAGTAGCTCACTTTCGATGAAAGTGAGTTTTGTTTTTATAAAATAACACCAAGGGCGTTAACATGAATGGCTGTTTCGATGAAAGAGTGTTTTGTCCTATAAAATTCCCCAAAGGGGAATGATATGAATAGCCGTGGGTGCCAACCCACGGAGAATGATTGCCACAAAAATCTCGTCCCTGAAGGGGGCGTACAACAGTTGGTTCAACCCATTCAGGGTTGATATTGTAGTGTTTAACTTGTCTCACGGGTTTCACCCGTGGCTATTCACATTTATCTCCTTCAGAGATATCCTCGATGAAACAAAGAATATCTTCATCAGCCCAGAGTTGTCATTATCGGACTCGATCCGGTAATCCAGACAAAGAGCAAAAGAATCGAAGATCACCCGGTCAGCCCGGTGGTGAAACGAGCAACTGACAAGAGCAACGTATCAGCATTCCAAAAACAACATCAACAACTTCTTGCTTGATCTATCCACAGAACAATTCACACTTGAGTAAGAGGAGGGACAGTATTTAAAGTCTTATTATAAAACACATTTATCCGATATCACCAATTATACATAACGTAGATTATCGGTTATTTGTTTCGTACTGAACTATGCCGAAACAGGCTGCTTATATACCCCATATCGAGATATTTCACGTTTTTCTATTGCTTAAAGAGTATCCGCTTATTACGCTCCCCTGATCATTCAGCAAGTAATGCAAATGATAATTTTCATTTATTGCGTTGTTTCGAAGCAATTTCACCCGGTTGTCTGGAATATCTTCCATCCTGATCATGACTCTATCTAAACTTTCGCTACACCATCTCCTTCGTCCTATACTATTCAGAAAATCAGTTCCACTTTCAATCACAATCGTATGATCCGTTAATTCCGGTAATCGTTCAGTATTACCGATTTATTGATATTAGTCCATAATCGCTGGTTGTCATTTATTCACTTGGCAAGCTTTAGCCTGCCTGATTGATCAGATCACATGTTTCGAGCTATTCTGTCATTCTCGGGCTTGTCCGCCCATGGCGGACTTGACCCGGGAATCCACTTTAATCAACGAATCAAAGCAATGGATTACCCGATCAAGTCGGGTAATGACATGGTGTTTAATGTAATTTGAAACCTTTAAAAGGGCGTTAAATTCCTAACACTTTGAATTTTTAGTAATTTCCTACCACACATCTATTGATTTTCAAACAGTTTCTCCCTAAATTTCTTCTGCTAATATTTTCTAATACCTTTTCATAAGATCAGTTCTGATATTCAGATCCGGGGAGGATAATCAAATGTCAAAACACTACCACTCACTTCTCACCGCACTATCTAATTCAATAAATATCAACTTTCCAAAAGAAGTTTAAGGTCATGATACACGTTATATTAGATTCAACTATTTTCAGGCAAGACCCAAAAAGGAAATCTGCACCCTTTCAAATGCTTGTAAAATTGGGAATCGCTCATCAGCTGGTATTACACATTCCCTATTATGTTAAATATGAATTCCTCACAAATCGTCAAGAAGAATACTCCAAATCATTGAGGGCTATCGCAACAAATTTAAATAATCTTACCAGGCAACCTCTTTCTAATAAATTAAAAGACGAGTTAGAAGGTCAAAAATTAGTTTTCAACTCTCTTACTCCAGAAATACTTGAGTGGGTAGAGCATGATTTCGATTCTTGGTGCGATGAAATTGGTGCAATGATTCGCCCGATTGAGAATCATCATGGTTTAAAAATGTCCGAGATGTATTTCACAGGGAAAGCACCATTTAGAAAACAAAAGTTTAGAGAAGATTTTCCTGACGCTTTCATATATTTAAATGCCATTGAATTGGCGAATACTTTAGATACCCTCGTTTTTGTTACCAACGACTCCCAATTGCAGAAAGCATTTAAAGGCATATCAAATATAAGCTTTTTTGATAATCTTGAAGATTTTATCAGATCCGAAACAATTGCATCAGTTTTAGAAAAATTCGATGCTGAAATTAATTTGGATTCGATCATAAATACGATTAAAAGAAATAAATATCAAATAAAAGATATAGCCTCAGAGAAGTTATATATAGCTCTATTTGGATATGGAATAACTGATCCATTAATTAAATCAGACAATCATCAAGCGATGTTATTTTCATACACGATACCCTCAGATATTAATTTGGATTTTAAGTATATTGAGCATATGGGAGGTGTTGTATTCATTATTCCGTTTGATTTTCAAATGGATGCCAAGGTGCATTATAAATCAACTGAATCGCCTTTGTACTCTGATACTCCTGATTTTAATGATATGATTGAAATAGCAGAATTTAGGAATCGCCTTTATCGTGCAATAGAAGAAGAATTGCCATTAGAAATAACCGGCCATATAGTTGTATCTATTGATCTCGAAAGAATACCGAGCGGAAAATCTGTATTGGATTATTTGGATGAATTAATGTTGTACGCTGAAATTGATGTGTCTGAGATCGCTAATGTCCGTGTTAAAAATAGTAGCATTCCATACATGCCAACTGATGAAGGAATCGATGAATAATCACCCAAAATCAAAACCCGATCCAAAGGGCAATACTACACACTATACACATGAGGAGAGAAACGATGTCATTTGAGCCATTGAAATTAAAAAAGGAATTAAACGTTGAAATTAGCTCGCCAGGCAATCCACAGTTTTATAAATGTTTTTTAGAACTTTATCCAAAACCTACAAGGGATTGGAGCGAGATTTTCGAAATTGAGTGCAGCAAGCTTGATGAACTAAGGTTTGAATTCAGAGGTTCTACACTGGTTTTATCGTTTTTAAACAAGACAGAGTTTCAAAATAAAATTGAAACTCTGTTAAGAAAAATTGATGATACAAATCGGGAGTATGGATACTATTTGGATCTTAAACAAGGAGTAAATTTTGAGAGTGATGATTTCGCGGAAATTCTATCAAATACAATTGATCATCACCGAAAAACTAACCAATAATAGAAGCTAATATTATCACATAACAGGACATAAGTGCCTATTAACAGAGAACAATGTGGGAGCAGATTTCCGGGAACATATTTATAAATAAAGCGTGTCTCCTGGAGAACTTTGCTTGATTTAAGGATTTAACAGCATTATCTTCCATTCGTCAGATAGGAATTGTAGCTTAATGTTTTAATACATTTTCATGCTGAATTTTGAACCTCATGGCATCGCGTTCATTATTTTCGGGTATTTGGCATACTTATTGTAATTTAAAATACAAGTGACAATGAACTGTTTAAATTCTTATACAGATTTGAATACTGTTATTAATAGATTATTTCAGGATGATTCGATCTGTTCCCACATATTAACTTGTAAAGTGAGATAAAAGTGGGAAAGAAAAAGAAGAAGAAGAAGCCAGCAAGCTCGATACCGGTTTCGAGTGATCTGAATGAAGAATTAATCCAGGTGCAAATTAGAGACTATTATTCCAAAATTGAATTAAGAAGAAAAATACCCAAATTAGTCAGACTATTTGTCATTGCTTTTGCACCAAGCCTCAGCCTAATCAGGCTCACATGGAACTTCGAAATCAAGTTTTCGAAAGACGTAACAAAAGTTCAATTAGACTTAAGCTGGTTGAACAACCTGGTTTCTACTTTCTCTGATTGCGGTCTGCTTGCGGTTGTTCTTTCAGTAATTATAATTATTTTGTTGCTATCTTTTGGGTTAACTCATATGCGTATGCGGAACGTTATTCTGGATCGCGGTAGACTTGTAAAGCATGTGAGAAGTTTAGAATTGCTATTGGATGAAAATAGGAGTTCGAGTAATATTGATGACTCATCAATAGGAGTGACATGATGACTGAATCAAGAGTATTATTATTAATTCTGCTATTAATTGCGGTAAATGTATTGTGGTTCGTAATAATGCTGTACTACCGCAAATGGTCGAGGGAAGTCTTTCGTCAGAGAATGTTTGCAGAGCGGGATTCTTGGTTTATCTATGCAGCAGAGAATGATCTCTTTGAAAATGAAGGCTATATATTCTTAAGATCTCATTACAATGGATTATTAAAATTTGCCGGTCGGATTAGTTTCTTCTCAATGCTTTATTACATATTTCTATTGCCAAAACCTATTCAGAAATCTCTCACGGAATCTTATGATTCTGCTTTGTCTAAAGCAGAAAATGATTTATCTCATGAAGATCACAATGAGTTTAAAGAAAGATTTGAAAGAATTTCTGATTTAAGAGCGTCTCAGATTCTTCGTGCCAGTCCATGCTCAGGAACATTGATAATACTTCTCGCATTTGTCACTGGTGGAAGCTTCTTAGCAGGTTGGGGTATTTACCAATTATGGAATTTGGGAGTAAGTTATATCGATAATGTATTCAATGAAGATAGAGAAAAGCTCATTGGTGCAATCGCACACGGAGCAATTTCTTAAATTAAAATATATCTTTACTTAGAATGGGACTTTATTAGTCCCATTTTTTTGTTTTATCAAAATGAATCAGCTCACACCTCGCCATCCTGAATACATGACCGATGGGATTTTGGTGTTCCTGGAATCCATTCTCGGCTTCGTTTCCCTGGGAATGTTGATCTCGGTATTGTCAAACAAGTTTGCCCGCCGCTCCTGACCGTTTTTTGCACGGTCGATGGTATTTTTGAGTCGGAATCCGATAATGAAAGATTATGTATAACCTGTTCTCTCAACCAAAACTATTGCACCTTTTGCGCTATCACACTGCTCACTGACCACTCCAAACCACAAAAGAACAACATTTTTCTCGATTCCACAACGATATTTTTCTCACCCCCCTACAAATATGTTGAATCCGGCATTAATAAGCCCAAAATAGAGAAACTCCATGAATTCATGCTTTTTATATTTTACTCTTCTACTGTATCAATCCTCGGTATATATTTAGTTAAGAAAAATATATATTCAACTTTTCACGCAAAAATTGAGGTAATAATGGATTTATGGAGCCCAAAAGGTTTAGTTCGTAAAATTCTTTCAGCAATTGCAAGTGGATCGGGAGTATATCTTTTACTCGATCAACTTGGTGGTTTAGCAACTGCAGGTGTAATTCTTCTTATCATGGGATTAATCTTAGGTACGAGAAGCAACTTTATTACATGGGATAGATAACACAAGGCAGCATCCAGTGCCCTGAATATCAACGAAGAATACAGGGGTTTATGAAAATATTGCAGCATTATAGTTTTTGTATATAGCATTGTTCGGAAGTAAGTTCGCATGTTGTAGGGGCAGGATTTATCCGCCCGTGATTGAGTCAATTGGACTGGGCGGATAAATCCTGCCCCTACATTCCCATGTATCAAATGATATTCTTATAGTCATGCGAATTTATTTGTTAGCACTGCTATAATGTTAATATTACTGGATTCCCGCCTTCGCGGGAATGACAACATGGTGCATTATTTACGAGAATCATAAGAATCACCCAAAATCTCAACCCAATCCACCCCAGACCACAAATGAGCGATATATTCTCAATTTCACAAAGAGAATTATCCCCCTCCCCCCCATATTGTTTTGGGATTAATATTATCTGATCAGGACTGCTTTGTGGATGTTTGAATGGTTTGGGGCGGCTATTTGGATGAAATAGATTCCTGATGCGGCGTTGATGCCTGTTTCTGATTTTCCGTCCCATGAGGTGTACCACTTTCCTTTTGCGGGGGCTTGTGGTTTCAGGGTGCGGATTCGTTGTCCGAGGATGTTGTAGATATGAATGGTCAATTCTCCTCGTTCCATAGCGGCGTAGCGGATGCGGATATAATCATTAAAAGGATTCGGGTACGCTTCGGTGATTTGCCAGCCGGTGGGTTGCGGGAAAAACGGATCAGGTGGTCCCGGAACCCATGTCGAGTTACGTTGCCCTGGTGTTCCGTGAAAGTTCGTATCCTGAACAGCGCCCCAGTAATCAGGTCCGAAGTTTGGATAGATAGCGTTGCTTAATTCAAGTGTCGGTCCGGTTCCATCAGGTTCCGGGGGCCACGGTAAACCATCTTCATAATTAACTATATCTATCAGGTGTCCTTCAGAGTCCCATAATCGAACCTCGTCCCCACCACCGCCGAATCCAAAATCAACACCACCGATTACATTTTGAACTTCCGGAAAGAGTTCTGCGAATGCGGTAGTATCTCTTGCAATCACAAGATATTCACCATCTTTCAGTTCCAGGTTAGCAGGAAATGAATAAGCATGAGCCGCATTGTTATCGCTAAGAACCCAATCAGACAGGTCATGGTCACCTGAACGGGCAAAAATCTCGATCCAGTCACCGGTATCAAAACTGTCGGCGCTGTTATAATTAATCTCATTGATAACTACCTGGCTGACCCGCTCTACCAGGTTATCAATCTCTTCTACCGCGTGAGATGAAATAAATGATCCGTTGGAGGTCTCCAGGAAGATTGTATCTCCAACCCCAGGTTTAAACGGGAAATCACCGACAAGTTTGTAGTCAAACAGCAGGACGTCAAGCATTTCCGACTGGTTGGTGATCCAGATTGTATCGCCCGGTTCCATTGTTTCTAATTCCGGTAATCTTAATAGCTTGTGGTCATGTCCAAGCCTTATTACACATCCTGAGAGATTCCTTCGTAAATCTGTTACATTGGTAACCGGTATTAGAAAAGAACCGCTGAATTCTCCCAGAACAACTGATCCGATAGATATTTCTCCCTCTAACGGCGGATTTGGATCAAGATGAATTGAGGGAAGGCTGACCGGGTAATAATTAAAAAGGAACCACCCGGAAGGCGGGCATGGATAAGCTTCCTCACTCGTGGAGTTGATCCAGAAACCATAATATACCGGGGGCTGCATTCCTGATAATGAGATTTCCCCGGAATAAACCAGGTCATTCGCGAGATCGTCAGGGCTTTCTCCATTATCGCGCAAAATCACACGAAATTCACCACCGGTGCGGTCAATCAGGGTACTATTGATCCATTGAACAGGCTCAAACGTTTTAGCCTCAATTATCACAGTTTCTTCCATACTTGAAACGTATGATTTTAATGCCCTGCTATCATCGAGGTCATGACGATGAAACCAGTCGAAATTATCCAATACAACTCTTCTCGCTTCAATAAAGTTGACCAAGCTATCTGTATCAGCATCAAAGTCTGCATTATCAGCAATTTTCATATAGTCCTGGTAAACATCATTGCTGATTTCATCTTTTGCGTCCTGCAGGGTATTCAAAATGTGATCGAAGCCGCTGCTTGCCATGTTATTAATAATCTCCATCAGCCGTTCACGCCACTCGGGATTGGAGATCAAACGGTTGAGCAAGGCATTATGAACCAGTCCGCTAAAATTAAGAGTTTCATGTCTGCCAATAAATTCACCCTCCCAGTTGTTACCCCAGGTTGCATCCGCGTCCCAGGGGTACATCGTCCAAATTCCTTGATCATCAATGTTCAGGTAATAATTCTTGGTAGAGCCGTCGCGGTTTGCGATAACCAGGTTTAATGCAAAGTTCTTCAGGATGTTGTCGATTTCCATCCATTGCACCAGGACTTCTGGTATCTCTTCAGGTTTTCCGTATTGGATGAATGTGAAACGAGCATTCAATGAATCCAGCGACCCTATAAAAGTTTTCTTCGGTTCATAGTTAAGAGTCAGATCTTCGCTGTTTAGCATCGGGGTGAATCGCGCGCCGTGTCGGACCGCTTTATACAAAGCATCGGAAAGTATATCCCGGCGGTCAAAGAAATCTCCGTCAAGGGACTCAATTTCTACATAAACACCATAATAGGTATCGTTTATCACAAGCGAAACAAATCTTGTGGCAGGCACTTCAAGACCGCTGAACCTCGCCAGTTCCATACTTAGATAATTCCTGCTATAGGATTTGTCACGATATTCAGCGTTAAGGTTTATTTCACTGAAATCACCCGGATAATCATTATCAAAAAATATCTTCCATGATTTTTTCGGCTGGTTACGTCCTGTAGTTCCCCTGAATCGAAGACGTACCTGGTAATTTTCACCATCATATGTTAAGAAGGCTGGATAAGTGGCGTCATTGAACGGATCATCTTTCAGGCTATCGAGATGAGCGTCGCTTATTCTTAAATGGTATGTGGGAAGAGTGAGAATCTGTGCGGAAGCGCTGGAAATCAAATGGTTTCCACAGAGGACTAATAAAAATAAAATGCTGATATTCTTCTTGAACAAGAATTGTTCCTTATGAACTTTGTGCATTCGTGTATAAGAATAGTCTATTACTAATACTAAAACGAGTTGCTGAAGTTGCACACTTTCGATAAGAGTGAGTCTCTCGGCAAATCATATTTGACGAAGTGTACTATAAAGTAACAATATTTTCTGCGAGTTTGAAAGAGTTGACAGGAATAAATACGGGTAATGGATGATTTGTCATACCGGTTTCCATATAGCGATTATTGTTTTTAGAGAAATGTGCTCGTTTTCATTTTAGATTGTTGTAATTCAGCAGATTGCTTCGTCGCTGCGCTACCTCGCAATGACGGCGGTGAATGATTATTTCCCACAAGCTTCTAAATAAAATCATTTAAAATTCTTAATTAACTACTGCGCTTCCCTCCTGCCGCGAGCAAAAGCTTCGAGATTCAATTCGATAGTCTTTGGTGGAACCATTTTTGATATCACCTGCACCCAGGTATTTTCATCAATTTCCAGTCCCTTTGACAAAGCGCCCAATAAAATTGTATTGGTCAGCCGGGAGTTTCCAAGTTCGTTCGCAATTTTTTCAGCGTCTATAGGCACAACAGTTCCAGCGCAAAAATCCTTTGCATCACCAAGAGGATTATCCGGATACTTCTTAGCCTTTTTACCGCCTCCTGATGGAGGCTTGATGGTTTGTAAAGAAGCGTAGAGCGTTCCACCTTTTTTCACTTCATGAGCAAAACGCATTGCTTCAGACGCTTCAAATGCCAGCATTGCATCTGCCGCTCCGGAGGCTATCAAGGCACTGTAAATCTTTGCGCCGAATCTTACATGGCTTGTCACCACTCCCCCACGTTGGCTCATTCCGTGAACTTCTGATTTCTTAACGTCATAACCTGATTGCAAAGCGACCTCACACAGAATATTCGAAGCGAGTATAACACCCTGACCGCCAACACCTACTATTAGTACATTCGTGATATTATCGGAATTCATACTTTAATCTCCTCAGCTTCCTTCACAGGAAATATAACATCGATTGGACAAATCTGGACGCATAATGTGCAACCGGTACACGCGCCAGCATCAATGATAGCTTTGTCCAGACCTTTGTCTGTCTTTTCACCTGATATAGATATTGCAGGACACCCTATTCGAAGACATGCTCCACAACCGTTGCAATCTTCCTCGATGAAATAGGGTTCTGGCTTCAACTTGCTGGGGAAAAGCGCACAAGCCTGGCGGGCAATTATTACAGATGGACCTTCAAAATCAATAGCTTCCTTAACTCGCTCAACAGCTTCATCAAACTTGTAAGTATCAACATTCACAATTTTTTCTATACCCAGTGAACTAATGATTTTCTCGAAATTCACTTTTGGCGCTTCGTTCCCCATAAGATCATGACCGGAACCCGGGTTTTCCTGTCCACCGGTCATTGCCGTTATCCTGTTATCAATAATAACCAGGGTCGCATTGGCTTGTGAATAAACCATGTCCAACAGTCCGGTAAGTCCACTGTGCAGGAAGGTGCTGTCACCAATCATTGCAATCGGAGGATGCTTGGCGTTTGTTTGTGTCAATGCTACCCCAATAGCATTTCCGATGCTTGCACCCATGCAAAAACAGGTATGCATAGTATTTAAAGGAGCAAGTGCCGACAAAGTGTAGCACCCAATATCACCGAATATGTCCGCATTGACTTTTTTCAACGCCATATCAATTCCGCGGTGCGGGCAACCTGCACATAGAACCGGGGGACGTGAGACTACATCAGCCGGAGTTGGCATTTTAGCAGGTTTTGAAGCTATGCCAGCCTCATAAAGTCCCTGATGAACGATATCAAGATTGAGTTCTCCTTCACGGGAGAAATACTTCTTGCCTTCGCATTTTATACCGGCGATTAATAACTCTTCTTCAATGAATGGTTCCAGTTCCTCGACAACTATGATACGTTTGACATGGTCTGCCAGTTGACGAGCTTTCTCTGTTGGAAATGGGAATGGCATTCCTACTTTCAGAAAACTTGCATCCGGGAGCAACTCTTTAATGTACTGGTAAGCAATTCCACTTGTAACAATACCAATATCTTTGCTGTTGAACTCGAGGGCATTGCCTTCCCATTCATTTGAGAATTTTGCCAGTTGTATTGTGCGGTTCTCCGCAAAAGTATGACGAGCCTTCGCGAACATGGGCATCATTACAAATCTTTGGTAATCACGTTCTATATGTTCACCTCTGACCGGCTCTTGCCATTCGCCAAGTTGTACAAGACCTTTTGCATGAGCGATACGAGTTGTTTCATGGAGCATTACTGGTGTATTGAAGCGTTCGGAAAGTTCATATCCAAGGATTGTAAAATCATGCGCTTCCTGGCAATCTGATGGTTCAAGTATCGGCATTTTAGCGAACTTGCCAAGTATCCTGTTGTCCTGTTCGTTTTGGCTTGAATGCATACCCGGATCATCAGCACAGACCAGGACGAATCCACCGACAACGCCTGTATAGGTGAAAGTCATTAGTGGATCCATAGCCACATTCATACCTACATGTTTCATTGTCACGAGTGTGCGAGTACCGGTTAAACTTGAGCCGATACCTACTTCCATTGCTACTTTTTCATTCGGTGACCATTTAGCAAATATTCCAGGAAACTTGCTGAAGACCTCGAGAATCTCTGTGGATGGTGTACCCGGATAGGCTGATGCGAAATATACACCTGCTTCGCGCGCACCATGAGCAATTGCTTCATTTCCAAAAAGTAGAACTTTATTGTTTTCTTTCACTTACTTTCTCCATAATGTTTCGCCGACTCTTCACCCCTGAAAACCCTTAACGCTCCTTCAGCGAGTGCTTTCATTTCCTCTTCACCGGGATAAACGAATATTTGTCCGAGGAACGACACTTTTTCAACCAATCTCTTCATGAACTTTTTTGAATTAACCAGACCACCAGTCAAAATGATCCCATCAATTATTCCATTTAGCGAAGCAGCCATAGCGCCAATTTCTTTTGCAACCTGGTAAATCATAGCTTCCCAGATAAGCTCTGCCTGCTTGTCACCTTCAGCTATCATAGTTTCAATATCTTCAAGGCTGGAAGTATTAAAATATCCGGCAAATCCACTTTCATGACTGAAAATCTCTATAGCTCTTTGTTTTCCTTCGCTTTCTACAAGGTCTATCACGCCCGCTAACGGTAATGCTCCAGCACGTTCGGGGCTGAACGGTCCCATACCCAGAATAGCGTCGTTTACATCCGAAATACGTCCATCCTTTAATGCTGCAATCGAAATTCCTCCCCCCATATGAGCAACCACAAATCGAGATAATTCAAAGGATATCTCCAATTCCCCTGCGGCTTTTCGGGCTGTGGCTTTAATATTCAGCGCATGAGCCCTGCTTTTTCTTTCAATACCTGGAACACCGCTTATTCTTGAAACATCCTCGAATTCATCAGTTGTGACAGGATCCACAATAAATGCCTGAACTCCTGCCATAGCTGCAAAGCGGTCTGCAAGCATACATCCTAAATTACTTGCATGTTCACCCCAATTGGATTCTGCAACGTCCCTCAACATGATGTTATTAATATAATATGTACCACCTTCACAGGGTTGCATCAATCCACCGCGTCCAACGACTGCAATCCAGTTATTGCTTAACTCCTCTGGTATTGAATCGGATATTCGACCAAACCTGTAATCCAGTTGATCAATAATCCTGCTGAATTCCTGTAATTCATCACGATTGTGGCGGATTATGGTTTTCCATACCTCAGTATCGCCGTCAAAGATTGTAATTTTTGTCGAAGTAGAGCCAGGATTTATTACAAGGATACTCTCCTTCATCATTTCTCCTCAAAATGGTTTGTGAACAGGAGTACAAAGATAGGGATTTGAGTTGGGCAAAGCAAAATATATTTAGGCAGGTACGCTCTGCTTATAATCTTTATAAACAACAATTAATACTAACGAGGATGGGAGTAATATTATATTCAAATGCTGAAAAGGTATTAGAGGATTCATCTCTGTATTTGCATAGTTTATTATTTGGATTCCAACGGTGAATCATTATTATTTCTTAGGTTCTGAATATCAATAATCTTGAAACCGATTGCTCTCAATTTCAGTCCGTATGTCAAATCAATTTCTTTTTGCTCCGGCATCACAATCTGGTTGCTATCCCCTGTAATTACTTTTACGATATGTCGTCCTATTGTGAGATTTTCAATCCTTTCACCCGTTTTTCCGGCAATATTACCATCTATTAATACAGTACCTTCTCCACCTTTCAGGTGAACAATAAGTTTTGGTGAAGTAGCCATAAATCCAAAATAGAGCAAGAAAGCGAGCGCTGCGAACATCCCACCTATCACAATTGATTTTCTCCGATGCTCCCTGAGTTTCTGGGATCCACTTTTAATGTCCAGTTGCCTGTTTATTTCAAGTATAGAGCTTTTCTTTGGCTTAGAACTAATTGTAAGATTCTTTGAACTTTGTCTTACGAACGGATCACCTGGAGGAACTACAATTCTATCATCAGCTTCCTGGTTTTTGGTTTTCTTATTCAATCTTCAACCTTAAATTGATAATTACTATCTGAACTTACAGCCAATAAAATGATAAATCCAGAATATTTTATGTTTATTCAGCATGAATGGCTTTCTAAATTTCCTAATAATTTATCTCACGCAAAGGCGCAAAGACGCTAAGAAATACTCCCGCATTTCCGTGCATCCTTGTTGTCGTTGATTCTTATTTGACAGAGTTCGACTATAGGATATTGGCTCGATAGTTGCTTTTAAAACGAAATAGAAGAAATTAAATCAGCTATAAAATCTTCAATATAATATTTATCATATACTTAACATATATTTGCTGTTGCTGAACAACCACAGTGTTGTAATTGACGTCCCTGCGAGACTGGAAAAAAATGTTCTACAGGTTTGAAAGTGTTGGATATCATTGGTCGAAGAGATAACTTGCTATGATAGGGATTTGATAATATCTCAAAAACAACTATAATCGGTTATCTGTAGTCTATTACTGATAAATAAAATCTTTATATAAAGTAATACATTGCAGATGTAATTTCATCTCCTGGTAAAAAGAACGAGTCGGTATTCTTATTTAGATAAAATGCATAGGGAGGATAAAAGTGATGAAACGTAATCCAGCCATAATATCTTTGCTTGTCGTAATCTCAATGATGCTCTGTTTCGCCATGCAGGCATTGGCTCAAATCGAGGTTATTGACGAAAAAACCGTAAAAGTCAAGGCATTTGGAATTGCGAAGAAAAAGAAAGTTAAACTTGCAACCAGTGATGCTGTACGGAACGCGGTGGAGATGGTTGTAAATGAAATCATTCGGGACCAGGTTGAACGTGAGGCTTTTGACATGGTTAAAGCTGAATTCCTCGCTGAACCGATGAAATATGTAAACGATTATAATATCACGAAAAATTATGTTGATGACGCCAAGAAACAACATATCGGTATTTCTGCTATAATAAACAAGGACTTGATTCAGCAGAATCTTGTCGATCTCGGTGTAGTCAGCGCTGCAAAGGAAACTCGAAAAGCTCTGGACAGGTTTACTATCATGCCTTACCTCGATCTTGACGCTTCTTCGCCGGAAGCAGCAGAGTGGAAAGAGCTTTTCTATACACGTGTCAGGGCATTTTTTGAAGATCAGGGAATCCCTACTGTCGGTCAGGACGAAGCGATGGCGGCAGAAGCGGATGAAGAGATGCTGGCGAAGATGAAATCCAGTACTGCAGGTGAGGATGAAGAAGACCCGGCTTTGCAGATTGCGAGAAATACCCCCGCGGATATTTTTGTAAAAATAGTCGCGAAGATCGATAAAGGTTCGTATGCCGGAACCACAACTTACAAGGTTATCCTGACTATTGGCTCATACACAGTAATGACCGGAGAATTCATTGGTTCAGGACAAGGATTTTCAGAACCTATGGCACTCTCCAGCTCTGGAGCGAGCATTGCAGCCGGAATTGACCAGGCGATGAACAGCGCTATGAATACCGTCATGGATCGTTTAACTATGTTCTGGCGGGATTTTGTCAAAAACGGGAAACCGGTTAAAGTAATTTTTACTGATTTCAGCTTTGGAGAGGTCGGAAAGATTAAAAAATCGCTGGGTGATATCACTAATGACCTGAAACTTTTAAAGCGTGCAGGCAATGTGACGGAATACATGGTCTGGTACGATGGATCAGCCGAAGACTTGATGTACGAAGTTTATGACGCAGCAGGCATAGAAGCGATGGGATTAAGTGAAGACCCATCAATTATTTCAAATACAATACGTTTCCACAGGAAACCATAAATACGAACCTTTTCGTGAGGGTTGACAGATGAAGAAATTATTCACTATTAAACTCTGGCTGGCAATCTGGGCATTGTTATTTATTACTGCCACTGTTTCAGCTACTGTTATAGAAGTTGAGGGTGTCGCGAAGGACCGTGAAACGGCGATTCTTGATGCACAGCGTACAGCGGTTTCCGCTGTCATGGGGCAGTATGTTGATAATAGAAGCCTTGTAGCGAACTACAACCTTGTCTCAGATAGGATTCTAACTAGTTCACAGGGTTATGTGCAGGGGTACGACGTACTTGAAGAAGGAGCGGTAACGGCGGGTTACAGGGTGAAAATCCGTGCGAACGTTACAACCTCCTCCCTGTCAGATGATTTGAATGCCATATCAGTGTTACAGGCAAAGAAAGGTAATCCGCGTTTCATTGTGGTTCCCGATCCAAGCCCGGTGGCAGATGCCTTCGCCTCAAGTGATCCTGCTGTTGGCGAAGCGTTAAGAGGTATTCAGGAATTCCTGAGCCAGCGTGGGATGAATATTGTTCAGGCACCGGCATATAGCGGCAGGCTTGCAACCGGGAGTCCTGATATGCTACGCGATCTTTCAGGTTTTTGTGCGGAACTTGGCGCTGAATATGCTGTCTATTTCTCAATCCTGGGAAAGACTAAAGGCAAAAGCCGAACATTCTCCAAAGCTGTTGCAATAGCAAACATCTCTGTTGTTCATACAGGATCTTACCGGATAATCGCCCAGGAGGAAGGGCGCGCTGACGGAGCCGATAATACTGATATTGATTTTGCTTATCGAAAAGCGGCGCGTGAAGCCTCAAAAAAAGCCATGGACAAAGCTCTTGAAAGAGTCCTGGCTGATTGGTCACGATCAGGAACAACGGCTGGTAATACACTTTCACTGAACATTGAGGATGTGCAAGGTTCTGATCTTGAGATTTTCGAAGAGGCACTCGAGAGGTCGGGAGCTGTAAAAAGTGTCACACGACGATCATTTGCGGACAACAGGGCTATCCTTGAAGTTCTTATCGAGGGAGATTTACGAGACCTCGGCTATGCCGCCGGACTTGCCCTTGAAGAAAAAGGCTGGATCTGGGCGATGATCGGTACGCAAGGAACCTCTCTTACATACAGGGTGCCTGTGGTTGTTGAATAATGGATGCATAGACGTGACTTTGAACCTGTCACGTAATAATATAGCAAGTGAAGCGAAACAATCTTCTACTCGATTGAGAGTATTTATAATAAGATTGCTTCGCTTCACTCGCTTAAAGACGGCTCGACGTGACACACAAATCAGTAGATAAACTATGAAAAAGAGTCAAAACGTTGACTATTTCCTTTGCAATAAGAAGCAAAAATTAGAATACAGGGATGCAACAAGACACCACGAAGAATTTCTCACAAGGTAAGATGTGGCATTACACAGCTTGATCGTGTAATTCATTTTGCCTGTAAGATATCATTGGATTCCCGGTTCAGGTTTGGGAATGACTAAACATCTGAATCCAGGTTTTAACCGTCAGCCGAGTTGTAAACCTGGCTGATTTTATATCTTTTATTTATGAAAACTCAAGGAATTATAATAACTTTCCGATGAATCAGGTATAGACTGGTCCTGTTTCACTGGTAGTCATTATATTCGATTTATCAGTACAATGGAATTGCGGTTTTTTGCTATCTGAAGATCATAAATTGCAATTTTTCTTTCCTGAGGTATTTTTAATGTGCTCAGGAGCAACTATCTTGACTGTAAGGTTCAATTAAAGCGATATTGTCACAAACATATCCTATCCAGGAGGAATACTTTGATGCGGTTAACTAGATTTGCGATGGTACTTCTTATTGCAGCTATATTTTTATTCATCAGTTGCTCAGAAGATTCCGTCAATAGCACGTTTAATGCCGGGACTGGCGATAACTCTGTGACCGGTACAGTGCATGGTATTGTCACTACCAATGATACAAACTCGCCGATTGAAGGCGTTTCGATTCACTATATCTCTGAGGGTACTGACCAAGAGACGCTTACAGACCAGAATGGATACTACATCTGCGAAGAAATGATCGAGGGTACATACACATTTACATTCATCAGTCTGGATACTCTTTACGCTGATTGGATGGAAATAATCACTGTTCAGAGTGATACGTCCTCAGGCAATCCCAACGCACCGGATTATAAGCTGTCGATTTCACAGAATATTATTCTGTACCATTGCAATGTTACTTTGCAGGGAGAAATATTTCTTGCATTAAACGGTGAAGAGACGGTTGCCGCCGAGGCGGTCCCGATTCGTTTAACTGGTATGGGCGGAGTTTTGAATGCCGAATATTCGACTGTAACAGATGATCATGGTATATACCTCTTCCAGAATCTTCCCTCAATTCCAAGTGTAACGGTTTTAGCGATTCCGGGCGAGATTGTGATTGGAGAAAATACTTTTGAATATGGCATTGGTGCACAGACGGTGGCATTGACCGCCGGTGGTACGGTGAATGCTCCTGCAATCATACTGCAGCCTGCAAGTGAAGAAATCAGGATCCTGGGAAATAATTTTGCTGAAGGCAATTTTGTTACCGACCATTCCCTCACCTTAGTTTTCAGTCGTCCTGTTGATGCAAATGAGCTTGAAATCGAATTGGTTGATACAGATAATCTTAATATGGCTGTACCATATACATACACGCTTTCTCCTGACGGATTAGGGCTTGAAATAAATCCTACGTACAATTTACTCACCGACAGAACCTATAATTTATCATTGTCAGGTCATGGCGAGGATTTTACCAGTTTTGATCATACTTTAACTTTTGAAACCATTAAAGGAATACAACTAATAAGTTCAAATATTTTCATCGCCCACACCATAGGCAGAACTGATTTTGATGTCAATGAGGCAATAACGTTTACTTTCGATAGAGAGATCAGTGTAGATAATCCCTGGAATGCTGTGATTCTGAAAGACGCTACAGGTTCAGAAATGCTGACTAATATCAACTATACTGTTGGTGACACGAGAATAGAAATACTTCCCGATGGCGGTCCGTTCCTTGGCAACATGAGCTACGAAGTTGGATTCCTTATTTTTTCAACTATTGCCGGCGACACATTGGATACAAGAGATAATCCGTATGCATTCTCTACCGCCGGGGTAGGTGCCGAACCGGGAAGGGTCACTGGTTTAGGACTGGATACCAGGGGTGGTTTTACGCTCGATTGGGACAGTGAGCAAATACTTTTAACCTGGAATGCTTCACCCCAGGCAAGATTCTTTGAAGTTTTTGCAAGAAACTCTGATGTGATACCTAATTACATCTTATTAGACACATTGGATGCGACAAGGGCATTTGGTAATGAATTCGCTCCACTCAATTTACCTGCCAGGTTCGACTGGAGTTCAGCGGATACAGTATTTACACCTTTCACTAATGGTGTACAGATTTACGTAAAATTACGCGGGATTAATGAATTTGGACACGGACCGTTCTCCAGCGAAGTGAGTTTCAGGGATACTACTCCTCCAAGAGGTTACAGTATAGACCAGAGAAGATCTGCGGACAATACAAATGGCAATGATGGTTACTTCGTTGATTTCGTTTTCGATCCGAGTATAGAATATTGTCGGAATAGCGATCCCGTCTGGGAATTCCGGGAAAATGGCGGTGATCCCGCATTTATGATGTCGGGAGGTTCCTGGCAATGGAATGCTGCTGAAAGCTTCCGCAATGGAACACTTTCCGTATGGATTAATCCTAATACTAACGGTTCAGGTGATTTCCTCAGGATGAATAACGTGATAGACAACAGCGGTAACGCGCAGGTTGACTGGGTTGAGTACGTGATTTTTTAGAACAGGAAATTTGGCACAGCCCGGATTCGATTGATCCGGGCTCTTTTTTTTGCCTGTTTTCCTTGATTACATTAATTTGCCAGATTGATTTTGGCATATATATTTTCAAATGTTTGATATTACGCATAAGAGAAAAGGAACAGATCAATGCCACAATTTCGACCGATACAAATCAGCGACAATGTGTTCTGGGTAGGAGCTATTGACTGGGAGCTTGCTAATTTTCATGGTTATGCAACGGAAAGAGGCAGCACCTACAACGCTTACCTTGTGCTTGCTGACAAGATCACGCTCATTGATACAGTCAAGAAACCGTTTGTCAGGGAAATGATGGGGCGTATCAACTCCGTGGTTCATCCCTCCCGTATAGATTATATCGTTTCCAATCATTCTGAGATGGATCACACCGGGGCGCTGCCTGAAGTTCTGGATATAATTCAACCTGAGCGTATTTTTGCGTCGGGGAAAGGCGTTGAGACCATTAATGCTCATTTCCATAACGATATGGAAATCCAGTCAGTCAAGGATGGAGATACTCTTGACCTTGGAAATATGAATTTATCATTCCTTGATGCAAAAATGGTTCACTGGCCCGACAGCATGTTCACTTACCTGGATAGGGACCGCATTCTTTTTACCAATGACGCCTTCGGAATGCACCTTGCTACAGCAGAACGGTTTGATGATGAAATTGATGATTGGATTTTGCATCACGAGGCAAAGACCTATTTTGCTAATATTCTCTGGCCCTTCGCGCCTTCTGTCGGCAAGGTTTTGGAAAAGGTCGGGAAATTTGAAAATCCAATTGATATAATCGCGCCGGATCATGGTCCGGTATGGCGCACAAAAGTAAAATGGATTCTTGATTTATACCATGAATGGGTTGAACATAAAACAGCAAATAAAGCTGTTGTAGTTTATGACACAATGTGGCAGAGTACAGCGTTAATGGCTCGTGCAATCGGAGAAGGTTTGCTTTCCGGGGGAATGGAAATAAAACTGATGCCTTTATCCCGCTGCACCCGTAGTTCGATTGCCAAAGAAGCTCTCGATGCAAAGATGCTGGTAATCGGAAGCCCGAATTTGAATAGTAACCTCTTCCCCACTATCGCTGATATCCTCACTTATCTACAGGGTTTGAAACCCAGGAAACACAAAATCTACGGTGCTTCATTCGGTTCTTATGGCTGGAGTCCTGCGGCTGCTAAAAAAGTAGAGAAAATGCTTGAAGAAATGAACGTGGAAATTGTCGCTGATCCTCTTCAAATAAAATACGTGCCCGACGATACAGCGCTCTCAAAATGCTTCGAATATGGCAGTGAGATTGCCGTCAAAGCGCTTGGAATAAACATCGATGGTTGAAATCTGTCAGAGATACATTCCAGAGGTAATCAAAGACGATAAACCAATGATAGCGGCGATTCGTGTCGATGGTGGCGACATCATTGGATACGGTCATATCATGCGATCTATTGGTTTAGCGGAAGCGCTGGAAGATGAGGGATTTCGTCCCTTGTTCTATACACGACTGGTGGATGGAGCAGGAGTTGAAACATTAAGGAGAAACGGTATAAACCCAACAGTTATACCTCCGGATGTTTCTGAAGAGGAAGAGCCGGATTGGATATTGAAGCATGTCAAAACTGAGTTTGGCGTTCCGATCCTTGTTGCAGTCGATGGATATCATTTCCCAGATGATTACTGGCTAAGGTTTCAAAAGAATACTGTGGTACTGGCGACTGACGTATTTGGCGGCAGGAACTACTCCGGTGTAAATCTCTTGTATAATGGATATGCTCATGCATTCCAGATGGATTATTCACAATGTCCTGAGGATACTGGACTGTTGCTTGGTCCCGGGTGGATGATTACCAGGAAAGAGGTACTTAACAGAAAACCTGATAAACCCTCCTCCCAACCGGAACGTGTTAAACGTGTATTGATAAATGGCGGTGGTGTAGATGAACATGATGTTACAGGAAGAGTCGCCTCAGCTTTCGCAAACCTGCAACCGGAACATATACCCGATGAAGCGTTTTTTGTTACCGGTATAAATTATCCTTTCAGCGACAGGTTAAATTCCAGGCTCGAAAAACTCCCCTTCACAAAAAGACTGGTTCAACCTGATAACTGGCTCGATTTAATTGCATCATCCGACCTGTTATTAATCTCAGGCGGTCAGGTGCAATATGAAGCTGCTTTTTTTGGCACACCCTATATTGTTCTCCTCATCGAAGAAAACCAGAGAGGATCAGCCGGGGCAATGCAGGAAATGGGAATCACCAGTGTTGCAGGATGGTTGAAAGACATGAGTGATGATCAAATCCTTGATGCCTACGTCAATATTTGTAAAGATCGTAAGAAAAGAGAATCTTTCAGTTTAAAAGGATTTCAATTGCTTGACGGATTGGGATCAAAGCGAGTCGCAGAAGCCTGCCTAAGAGAAGTGCGTGATAAGTTCGGAAAATGAGGAATCATCCCGGGCTTTATTCCTAAATGACTATTCATCTTGATAATCAAATAACCTTATCGTTGACTATCTAAAAATCGCTTTAATAGCAAGGATATGAATACAAAGTGAACTGAGATGCCGATAAAGACAAACAGCCAATAGGCAGGATCCTCACTTTGTGCGGAAAGGAACGCTTTTGTGACCCAGAAGGGCGGCATGATACCGGCTAAGTACTGCCAATCCGATTTGAAGAAATAAGCGACAAACGGCCCAAGATACATTATCCCGGCAGCCTTACCCAGCGCCATTCCCTCCACCTTGTTCTCCGCGAATGCTGCAAAGAAAAGCGACAGCATAGGGGCTTCCAAAGCAACCATGAATGCCAGGGGAACGGCATATATAAATCCCAAAGTTGTAAGTCCAGTCAGGTAAAGAATTACAAAAAAATAGAGGAAACTGATTATTGTTGAGACTAACAGTTTATAGGTGAAGTAACCGGATTTCATCAGGGGTGTGACTGCAATATAGGATATTATCTCCTCGTCACGTTCATCGAGTATTATAAATCCGATAATCATTCCGAACAACATCGACGGGATAAGTGCCATGAAACTGACTATCAAGGGATAATATTCAGTCAGGTCGAAATCGAGTTTTTCAATCAACAATCCTGTAACCAGTGGAACAACAAGCCATAACATGAGAAACAGGGCAACCGTTCCGAAGAGTACAAGTATCAAAGTCGAATCCCGGCTGATATTTTTCGCGTCAGCCAGCGATAAGGCGATTAGTTTCTTCATCCTCCCGTACCCACTGTCAGGATAACATGTTTATAAAACATTTTGTAGGCTATATAAGCTGCTATTCCAGACCAGGCAGTGAGGCAGATAAAAGCGTAGATAATATCGAAGCTGCTGTATTCCTTAAACAATATATCAATCAGGATTAAAGCCGCATGTGTTGGGAAGATGTAAAAGATGGGTGTGTGATACAGGTTGAGAAATCCGATAATCGGCAAACTGATAAAAAGTCCGACACCCAACGCTCTGGCAAAATAATCATTAACGTTTTTTGCTTTTGCTGAAAAGATGAATCCAAATAGTGTAAAAAAACAGGAAATCAGGACAAGACCGGGAAGAAAGATGAAAAGCTCGCGTGTTATCCCATGCGTGACAATAACTATGATAAGAGATGAAAGTATTGCGATCAAGGTAAGTGAGGTGATTTTTGCAATGAAATATTCATATAACCTCAACGGTGTTACAAATAGACTGGCAAGGATATTCTGCCCCTTTTCGAGCAACACAATACTCCCGATGAAGAAATACCCCAGCATGGTTGTGTCGGTAAACAACAGTACTGTAGTGACGATATCACGAGCCTTGCCATGCAGGTTCAGCAGTGCAAGGATATAAATCACAGTAACGAATATATAAGCATAATAAAACCCATGACGAAACTGGAAAAGGATATCTCCACGGATGGCATGTGCCAGTCTCACAGCAGGCTCCTCCCCGTGGTCTTGATGAATATATCCTCGAGCGTGGCTTCCTGCGTATGAATGGTTTCTATTGGTTTGGTCCGGATTGTCTCGAGGAAATCCTGGTTTTCACCGATTCCATCCAATTTGAAGTCTGCTTTTGCCAGTACATTGTTGTCCCTGTACTCAAGCCGAACAACATGCTGACCATGCTGAAGTTTCAATTCTCGAGGAGAATCCGTTAGAGCAATTTTGCCTTCAACAATAAAAGCAACACGGTCACAAATAGTATCAGCAACGTGCATATCATGTGTTGTCAAACAAATTGTTCTGCCATCACTTTTCTTGCTCCTGATAATATCGAGAATTTTTCGCAGATTGACTGGATCAAGACCGGTAGTTGGTTCGTCAAGGAATATTAGATCCGGTTTATTCAGGAGTGAACGGCAAAAGTTCAATCTTGTTTTCATACCCTTTGAAAATTCAGCAATTCGTGTGTTTGCATCATTTTCAAGTCCTACCATCGCAAGGAGGTCTAATGGTTCTTCAGTTTCTCCGTCATACAATTTCTTGAAGAAATTAAGGTTCTCAAGTGCAGTGAAACGTGAATAAAGGTTGGGGAATTCGAAGGCGACGCCAATTGATTCGTAGTAGTCTGATTTGACAGTATTGATATCCTGCCCCATCACTGATACGATACCAGCATATTTTTTGAGTATTCCAATCAGAATTTTCTGGGTAGTGCTTTTACCTGCGCCGCTTGGCCCCAGGAAGCCAAAGACTTCACCCTTATCAACCGAAAAACTAATCCCTTTAATAGTATTGTCACTATTGCCGGGATATTTGAAGTGTAAGTCTTTGACTTGTATCATGATAAATACCTGAATTACTCTGGATAAAACTTGAAAACAACTGTATGTTTACAAAAGATATAACTCAAGCTGAAAATTCCACTGATGTCTTTCAATCGATATACGGTGTTACTCCAAAATTCTTGCTTTTTCTCCCTTTGCTTCAAGCACCGTGTACATCACCGGGATCGCAAATAGCGTCAGTGAGGTTGATACAATTAATCCACCGATAGCAACAATCGCCATAGGGGCACGGAACTCCCCACCTGCGCCGAGACCTATAGCGAGTGGTAGCATACCAAGGGAAGTTGCAAAAGTACTCATCAGGATAGGACGCAGGCGTATTGGACAAGCTTCCAGAACCGCCTCACGTAGTCCTCTCCCCTCTTTTCGCAGTTGTGCAGTGTAATCTATCAGGAGGATGCCGTTATTGACCACAATTCCCACCAGCATAACTATCGACATAAGGGAGAACATGGAAATTGATTTCCCTGATATGACCAGCGCCATTGAAACACCTGCCAGACCTAACGGCAGAGTCATCATAATAATCAACGGGAAGCGGTAACTCTCGAGGATAGCGGCAAGCAGCATATAAGTAAGGATAATCGCCAGTATCAACGCCTGGAACAGGCTGGAGAATGATTCTGCCATTATTTCGGCTTCACCGCCAAAATACACAGTAACTCCCGTTGGAAGTTTTGGGCTCTGTCTGGGAGTAACACTGCTTACCCCTGATAAAATGTCTTTGATCTGTTGTGAGGGCGGGGTTATCGGCAGCTCGAGCGCTTCAATTATCTGAGCCTGCAACTCCCCCATTGTGCCTGAAGCAACATTTGCAGAGATAGTAACCATTCGCTGTTTATTTTTTCTTGTAATTTGAGTTGGACCTGATCCAAACTCGACTGAAGCAATATCTTTCAACGGTACAAAATCACCCATAATAGGTATAAGTAGATCACTGACTCTATCCACTCTATTTCTATCATCTTCCATCAGGCGCACTCGAATATCATGCTCATCTCCACCTTCCCTGTATCTTGTGGAAACCATTCCTTCGAATAGGGTACGCAGGGTCATGGCAACGTCCTGTACCGAACCACCACGGTCAGACAACTGAATACGATTGGGACGAACTACTATCTCCGGTTTCCCCAATTGCCAGTCAGAACGAACGTCAACTGCATTTCCTGTATTACGAATCAATTCGATAGTACGGGCTGCGGCTGCTTCGAGATCTTCCATCCGGTCGCCCTGGAGCTGCAATTCGATGTCAGAGCCTCCGCCGCCGCCAAACATGGAAGCCTCAGCAAGTATAATCTTGGCAGCGGGAATATCAGCCAGGCGTGGTCGCAGGGTTTTAATCAAGTCTGCAGTGGACGAATAATCACCTTCTTCTTTATCCAGCAGGTTTACAAGTATTGCGCCGTACTGCACTCCCTGTCCTCCGCCAAAACCGCCAAGACTGCTTTTGCCTAATGCGGTATAAACGGTTTCAACTTCGGGATATTGCTCCAATTCCTTCTCGATTCTGTAAAGCACTCGATTCGTTTCTTCCAAACGTGCTCCAGCAGGCATCTCTACAGAAACGGAGAACATTCGCTGATCATAGCCGGGGAAAAATTCGCTGCCAATAAAACGAAAAAGGAACATTCCAAATAAGAAAACAATACCAACAGCCGATATTATTATAAATCTGTGATTAAGCGCCCATTTGAGCCCAACACGATAATCTTCAGTCAGCTCATCATACCACTTGTCCCAGAAAATACTGAATCTTTTCATTAATCCTAATTTTTCTGCTATTAGAAGAAGCAAAACGACAGAAGCGGTTATAATTGTCGCTGTTACACCAAGAAAATTCCAGACTGCCCAGAAGGTCAACAAACCAATGATAAAATAGAACCCGGATTTCAGCTTTCTCGACGCCATCATCGGTGTAAGAGTAAAGCTGACGAGAAGACTGAATGCTGTTGCAAATGCTACAGTAAGCCCGAACTGTTTGAATATCTGACCGACTATGCCTTGCATAAACGCCATTGGTGTGAAAACGACAATATTTGTCAATGTAGCCGCAGTCACTGCAACAGCAATTTCGCCGGTTCCTTTGGAGGCAGCTTCCTTCGCGCTTAATCCCAAGCCCTGGTATCGTTCTATATTTTCGAGAACGACAATTGCATTCACCACCAGTATTCCGACAGAAATAGCCAGTCCCATCAATGTCATTACGTTAATGGTAAAACCGGCAAAATCAATAAGAATAAAAGTTGAAATAATACTTATTGGCATTGCAACGGCAGCGATAACTGTCCCGCGCCAGCTATGGAGAAAAACAAATAGAACGATAGCGGTAAACAGAATTCCCATTACCAGGTTACCGGAAACGTCATCAACTGAGTCCCTGATAAAATCACTTGTATCGTTTGCTACCTCTATCTTTACACCTTCAGGAAGACGTGACTCGAGTTTTTTGAGAGCCTGATAAACGAGATCCGCAACCTGAACAGTGTTGGCATCTTTCCTCTTGATAATATCCACACCGATACTGGATACATTATTGAATCGTGTAAGTTCCCGCTGTTCAGCGAACGTATCGGTTATTCTGGAAATTCGATCAAGCCGAACCGGACCATTCGTGGTCATTAATTGAACTGCTGAAAGTTCCTCTAAGTTATCATATTCCCCGCTTAAACGCAGAGTATATTCATTTCTTCCGCTTTCAATCCTCCCGACAGGAAGGGTCATATTCTCAACGGCAAGCGACATAACCACCTGGAGGGGACTGATTCCAAAAGCGCGAAGTTTTTGTGCTGAGAGCGCCACCTCAATTTCGCGTTCTTTTTCTCCAACTATGTCAATATTAGCTAATCCAGGAATCTTTGATAATTCAGGTTTTACAGTCTTATCAACGAATACAAAAAGGTCTTCGAGGGGATACGGTCCAGTTACCGAAAGGTTGACAATAGCCCCCATTCCCATATCAAATTTTTGTACTACCGGTTCCTCTATATCATCGGGTAATTGAAACCTGATACCGTCAATCTTATCCTTTACATCTATGGCGGCAATATCTACATCCTGCCCCAATTGAAATTCAGCAAATATTATACTGACACCTTCTTGTGCCGTCGAGAAAGTGTTTTTGACTCCACTGATACTACTGATTTCCTCTTCCATCAGTTCGTTGAGCAATTTTTCTATCTCTTCTGGTCCGGCTCCAGGGTAAATGGTTACCACACTGATGAAGGGAAAATCTATGTCAGGCATCAAATCAAGCCCCAGTCTCCCAAGGCTGAAAATACCGACGACGACAAAAGTCATAATAACCATTGTCATCATTACAGGTCGTTTTATGGATATATCGGCAAGTTTCATGAAATTATCCTACTTACTTTGTATGCAAAGCCTCAAGGCTTATAGTGTTATTCCTCAACGATTTTAACCTTTTCACCATCTTCAAGAGTTTGATGCCCATAAACTGCGACAACATCATCCACATTCAGACCTGATATAATTTCGATATTCTCGTTGTCCCTCAATCCTGTCGAAACAGCTTTCAAATGAGCAATATCGCTTTCAATAACTACAGCAAAGGTTTCCTCGCCTTTTTTTACCAATGCATCCGCAGGTACGGCTAACACATCAATATGTTCCGTAATTGTTACGTCCACTGTCGCAAGCAAACCGGGATAAAAACCTTTGGTGGCTGGAATTGATGCTGTAATAGGAAACATTCTTGTTTCCTCCCTGGTGGCGAGACTGATCTCAGTAATTTTTCCATCGATTCCAGCTTCGCCGTCCAAACGTACTTTAATACGTTGACCCTCTTTGATCAGGCTTCTATCCTGAGCAGTAACATCGAAAGAGACTTCAAGTCTTTTACTACTGACAATGGTCATGAGTACGTCACCCGGCATGGCAATGTCACCCTCAAGTCTGTCGATTCTTGAAACAATACCTGAGACAGGCGACAAGATGTTTACGGCTCGTCTTGAGGACTGATAATTTTCCAATGCAATATCAAAACCAAGTTTAACCTGATCGAGCATCTGCTGGCTAATGGCGCCTTCGTCAAACAACGATTTCATTCGCTCGTAGTCTTTCTTTGAGTTCTCCATAGCGAGACGTTGTTGAACTACTGCAGCCTGGGAAGCGGTTGTGTCAAACTGGACCATGACCTGATCCTGCTCTACCCTCTCTCCCACCTTCACAAGGATTTGATCGATGCGTTCCATGAGTTTTGAGGAAACCGAGGTCTGGTTTGCTGCTCTGACAGTCCCATAAAAACTTCTCTTATTCGAAACAGTACCAGGTTTCACCGTAACAGCCAGGACGGGTACACCTTCCTGTTTCTGAATTTTGGCAATGCTTTGCACTTCTTCGCGTTTTTGCGAGCGCATTACACCCAATACAAGAAAAACTATTATGATTCCAATGATACCAAATCCAATTATTTTTTTCATCATTTTCCTCTACTCCTGATCCGTCTGAATGTGTAACCCGACAGCTCGATCAAACGCTGCCCGGGCAACTTTCTGGCTGTATATTGCCGACAAAACCGCAACCTTACTGCTGCTTACAATCCGGTGGGCGTCAAGAACCTCAAGCTGTGTTCCAACTCCACTTGAATAGCGAACTTCGGCAATCCTGTATCCCTTCTCTGCGAGTTCGAGGGTCTCGTTTGCTGCTTTCAAATCCTCTATGGCTTTCTCAAGATTCTGCATCGCTTGAAACGTCTGCATTTTTACACCGCGTTCCAATTGACTTTTATAACGCTGGACATTCCGGATACTCACTCTCGCCTGCTGCACCCGGTGGTGGGATCGCCAACCGTCAAAAAGTGGCACTTGGAGTGCAACTGATCCACCAATGCCGCTAAGAAACTCATATTTATTGACTTTATAATCTTCCGATTGCGCCATTGTTTCCCACTTCAGCCCGGCAAACAAATTTGGCCAATATATGTTACGCCTTTCAGCTTCTTCCTGACCCTCTAAAAGTTTCTTCTGAAGATCAAGCTGTTGGAATTCAACACGCTCATTCATCGCAAGTGTATTTGCTTCGGTATATCCCATCTCTATTGAATCTGACAGTTGAAGTTTTCCCTTGATGGTAATTTCCTGGTCAACATCCATGCCAATCAGATTTTTTAAGGCTTTATATGCCAAATCGCGGTTCATTTCCGCCTCAATTATCATCGGTCGAACAGTGGCGATTTGAACCTTGGCACGAATGAGATCATATTCACTTACCAAACCTTGATTGTACATATCATTAACTTGCTTGAAATAAGCCTCTATCTGCTCAAGAACTTCATGGCTGAGTTTAACAGCTTCATCTGCAACGATGGCGCCATAAAATATAGATATCAGTTCAACGCGTAAATCCTGACGAGATACCTTCACATTAAGTTCTGTCAACTCCTGGTATTGTTTTGCCAGGCGCAGCCCCAAGCCAATTTTTCCACCGATATATAATGGCTGCTGAAGTTCGATATTTCCGATAATGTTATTTTCAGCCTGCATCTGTGTTTTCAATCGCAATGGTCCCATGCTTTGACCGGTAGAAGGATCAATATTCATCTCCTCCGGAAGATTAAAGATTACTGACGGAACCATGAAATAATGCTGGTATGCTCCGGTGAAACTCACCGTCGGCAATGCAGATGCCCATGCTTCTCCTACCCGGTGATGTGATCGAACAACCTCGTCTTTAGCCTCAGCTAACCCCTCATTTCTTTCAAGAGCATAATCCCAGGCTGCATCCCAATCGAGGACAACCGGCTCTGAAAAACTAGTGGTTGTCAGGAAAAACAATACAATAATCGTTAATCCTGTGTAAAATATTTCTTTTCGTATCATCCAGCCTCCGCACTGGAAATATCCAGCAGATAACCGTAAAACAGACAACTTTTCACCTTGAATTAGAGAATAATCGGGGAAAAGTGTTCCTGCGATATCAATTTATATTGACATTATTATTTAAGTAGGTTAGTATAAACTATGTGAAAAAAAAGATCAATCACTTTTATTAAACTTCTCTTCGAGAAGGGTGATTGTTAATGCTATCTATTACTCCTTATATCTTACGCAAATTTTCACATCGGATTAATATAATCCACTTGTGATTTCTCAGCTTTTTACATAGGTTATAATCAACAATACAACGCCTTGATGCCTTAAACGCTTCGGAGGATGAAAAGATGCACAGAATCATCAAATTCTTTTTTCCATTTGCTCTTTCAATATGCCTGTGTCCACAGGTATATGCATCAGAGCAGAACGAGTACTCGGTGCAAAAATCTATGCCTTTGATTGGATTGAAGAAATTCATCATCCTGATTGAAGAACTGGACAATGATCTGGCTGCACAAGGGCTTAATAAACAAATCTTAAAAGAGGATATTGAATCAAAACTTCAGCTCGCAGGGATTAAAGTCGCCCCAGTTGTTGAAGCTCCTGAAACACCCTGGTTATATGTGAGAATAACAAGTTTAATGAGCCGGACAGGGCAGTTCAGCTATAACATTTCATTTGATTTGAATGCAAATGTAAAAATTGAATTTAACGATAAAGTGGTAAAAGGTGCGACTATCTGGTCATCGGATTTGCTTGTAGTCGTTGATAAGAAGAGAGTGGTAGAAAGTGTACGGCAGAATATTAAAGATATGATGGAAACTTTCCTAATGGATTATCACACAGCAAATCCACCATGATAGTTTATGAAATAGCTGTATAAAAATGTATCCGTTGCTGTCCAGTTTAATTAGGGTCTCCTGAGAAATTATTTTCAGGAGACCCTATTTATAAAATATACCATATTGGATTTTGACAGTTGATTAGAATAGTGATTCTATTCTTTAATCAAGTTCTTTCTCGTGAACCTATTGTTTTTTATTTCCCTTTAGAAATACCTCAAATAAATCAATAGGTATCGGGAAAAGCGTAGTCGAGTTGTTTTCTGCTGCAACCTCTTTCAAGGTTTGCAAGTAGCGCAATGTTAACGAAATAGGATGAGGTTCCATAATTTCAGCAGCCTCAATTAATTCTTTTGCTGCCTCTAATTCTCCTTTGGCGTGTCTGACCTTAGCTTTCGCTTCCCTGTCCGCTTCCGCTTCAGCCGCCATGACACGTTTTAATTCAGGAGTCAGATCGACATGTTTGATTTCAACAGTCGATACCTTTACACCCCAGGCGTCAGTATGTTCATCAATTATCTCTTGAAGCCTCGAATTCACATTGGCAAGTTCATCTAAAAGAGTTTGAAGGGTTGTCTCACCTACCACAGCTCTTAAAGTAGTCTGTGCTATTTGAATTGTTGCCTGGAAGTAATTCTCAGCCGCTACAACAGCGCGGTCAGGATCGAGTACCCTGAAATAAATGACAGCATTTACCTGCACACTTACGTTGTCTTTGGTGAGAAGATCCTGGGGTTGGACATCGAAAACCTGGATGCGCGTAGTGACAAGCTTCACCTGATCGATGATCGGGATAATGAATATTAGTCCAGGTCCTTTCACCCCACTCAATCGACCAAGCCGGAAAATAACAAGACGATCATACTCACGCACAACTTTTATTGCTGATATTAGAAGAATAACCGCAAAAACCAGCAGAACAATATATCCGAGATTAGGCATGAAAACCTCCTTTAAGGTTTGTTTACCATAATGTTAAGAATAGCTTACTATCAATTAATTGTTTCCTTATGAAAAGCGACTTGTTCCGAAATTAAGGAAAGTAAATGACCGTTATCCAGTCCTCAGGTAGTAAATTGAAAAATTCTAAATCTGTGCTAATACCTCAACGAGGTCATCCATTTCCTGACGGGATCGTTTTTCTGTCACAGCAATTAAAAGGCTATGATCCATATTTGGATAGAATCGATCCAGGCGGATACCAGGGAAAAATCCTTTCTCAGCAGCTTTATCTACCACTTCCTTAGCTGGAACCGGTGTATGGATTGTAAATTCGTTAAAAAATTCCCCGGGGTATTCGGCTGAATAACCATCAAGGTTGCAGATTTGTTCATAAAGATAGTGAGCCTTGTGATAACATAATTCTGCTAATTCCTGGAAACCTCTTTTTCCAATCAATGCCATATATATTACTGCTGCAAGAGCGTTTAATCCTTCATTAGTACAGATATTTGAAGTAGCCTTACCTCGCCTGATGTGCTGTTCACGTGTTTGTAATGTCAGGACATATCCACGTTTACCGTCACGATCGACAGTTTCACCAGATATTCGTCCCGGTATCTGGCGAATCAACTTCTGTTTTGCGGCAAATATTCCAAGATATGGTCCTCCGAAGCCAACCGGATTTCCCAGGCATTGACCTTCAGCTGTAACAATATCCGCCATGTATTCACCCGGTGAGGATAACATACCAAGGCTTACCGGGTAAACACTCACCGCTGCAAGTGCCCCTGCTCCATGCGATATTTTTACTAATGAATCAGCATCTTCCAGGAGACCAAAAAAGTTCGGTTGTGAAAAAATAAAGGCAGCAACAGAATCATCAATATTTGCATCCAATTCATGGATATCGGTGATTCCGTTCTTTGATTCGATTACCTTTACATCAACACCCGAAGTACTTGCATAAGTATCTATTACTTGCATGTAATGCGGATGAATGCCAGCACTGACAAGTATTTTGGTTTTCCTTTTACCATGCCTTAGAGCCAGTAGCATCGCTTCTGTCAAAGCTGTAGCGCCATCATACACGCTGGCATTCGCGACATCCATACCTGTTATATCACAAACCACTGACTGATATTCATAGATAGCCTGGAGCGTACCTTGCGAGACTTCAGGCTGGTAAGGGGTATATGCAGTGTACCATTCGCTTCTTGAAAGGAGTGCATTTACTGCTGAAGGAATAAAATGATCATAGCTGCCACCGCCAAGAAACGAGACGGAGTCAATTGCTTTCCGGTTTTCAGAGCCAACTTTTGATAAATGATTTATGACCTCAAGCTCTGATAATCCATTTGGAATGTCAATTCCATTCTCAAGGCGTAATTCTAGTGGGATCGCCTTGATCAAATCTTCGTAGTTTTTTACCCCGATTTCCTGCAGCATCTCTTCAATTTGAGTCGCTGTGTGTGGCACATAAGACATTAGTAGAAATTTCCTCGAAAGCTCAGTTCTTTGCTCTTTTATTCAATAGATATTGTTGATTCATGCTTAATGTGATAGATTTGCGAACTATTACAAATCAAGCAATATGCTGTTCATAAGCTGAGGCATCCATTAATCCATCCAGTTCGGCGCTGTCAGATATTTTAATTTTTATCAGCCATCCCTCACCAAAAGGATCCTGGTTTACATTTTCAGGAGTATCTTCAAGTTCGGAATTCACACCAACAACTTCACCACTTACTGGTGAGTATAAATCCGCAACAGTTTTTACCGCTTCAATTGAACCGAATGCTTCACCCAATTTTAATATATCACCTTCTTCAGGTAGTTCAAGAAATACTACATCACCGAGTTCACCTTGTGCATAATCAGTGATACCCATCGTAGCGATATCACCTTCCATTTTAACCCATTCATGCTCTTCAGTGTACTTACAATCTTTTGGGATTTGTGACATCCTTTTATCCTCCCTACTTGTTTACTTACCAAAAGTAAATTCTTCCTCAATAAAACTTGTAGAAAAATCACCACTAATAAATTGTTTATTGTTCATCACCGCCAGATGGAACGAAATAGTTGTCGGAATACCTTCAACAATGAATTCGGTAAGAGCACTTTTCGCCTTATTGATAGCATCATTTCTGTTCTCACCATAGACGATCAGCTTGGCAATTAAAGAGTCATATTGCGGTGGGATAACATAGCCATCATAAGCATGAGTATCCACTCGAACTCCCATCCCGCCAGGTACATGAAAAGTCTCAATTAATCCCGGTGCAGGCAAGAAATTATTGTCCGGGTTCTCTGCATTTATCCTGCACTCAATCGCATGCCCGGTAATGATAATATCTTCCTGTTTAATACTCAAATGTTCACCTGCCGCAACCAGGATTTGCTGTTTAATCAGATCTATGCCTGTAACCATCTCGGTCACAGGATGTTCAACCTGTATCCGGGTATTCATTTCCATGAAATGATAATTGCCGTCTTTATCTAACAGGAACTCAATTGTCCCTGCACCTCGATAATTAGCTTTTTTTGCACCAAGAACAGCCGAATCACCCAGTTTTTTTCTTATCTCAGGTGTCACTGCTAGAGAAGGACTTTCCTCAATCAGCTTTTGATGCCGTCTTTGAATAGAACAATCCCTTTCGCCAAGGTGAATGACATCACCATAACTATCAGCAAGAATTTGCACCTCTACGTGGCGAGGATTCTTAATGAATTTCTCAAGGTATAAATCCGAGCTGGAAAAAGCCGAAATAGCCTCTGCTCGAGCCAGTTCAAAAGCTGACTCCAAAGCTTCAGAAGTACGAGCCAGCCGCATACCTTTACCTCCCCCACCAGCACTTGCCTTTATAATAACGGGGAAACCTACTTCTTCGGCAATCTGCCTCGCTTCGTTCAGATCCTTGATTATCCCATCTGAACCAGGCGTCACAGGAACACCGGCATCCGTCATTGTTTTCTTAGCTAAGGCTTTGTCACCCATTATAGTGATAGATTCAGGCGAGGGTCCGATAAACGTGAAACCACTTTCTTCACACATCTCGGCAAATTCAGCATTTTCAGCTAAAAAACCGTATCCGGGATGAATGGCTTCAGCTCCAGATATTTCGGCGGTGGCTATTATACGTCGATAATCAAGATAACTTTTAAGGGATGGTGCAGGACCGATTCGCACTGCCTGATCAGCAAACCTGACATGCAGCGAATCAGCATCCGCTTCACTATAGACAGCCACACTTTGTATTCCCATTTCGCGGCAAGCGCGTATGACACGAAGCGCAATTTCACCGCGATTAGCTACTAATATTTTTGAAAACACGCTACCCCTTCGGATCTATGAGGAAAAGTACCTGACCGAATTCGACAGGAGTTTCATTATCGCAAAGAATTTCAACAATTCTTCCGCCAATGTCCGATTCTATCTCATTCATCAGTTTCATTGCTTCCACTATACAGAGAGTTTGACCGGCTTGAACCCAATCCCCCACTCGAACATATGCTTCGGCATCCGGCGCAGGTGAAGAGTAATAAGTTCCTACCATCGGAGACTTTAATTCGCTGTAATTTTTGCTGGGTGCTGAAGATTCCTGAGGTATCTCTGATTCTACAGTCTGATGTGAAACAGGAGCAGGATAAACGATTCCGGGATATTGTACTTGTGGTTGTGAATATACAACCGGTGAATTGGCTGCAGCCGGGGTTGCTTTACATATTCGAATCCGAGTGCCTTCCCTCTCCAACTCTATTTCCTGAATATCACTTCGTTCTACAAGCTTTACCAATTTGCGGACTTCAGACCAATCCATAATTATTCTCCAATTTGAACAACAAAATTATAACATTCTTATCAAGATAAAAATATATTCGATGAAAATTAGATTATTTGCTGACTCTTTCGAGATATTCATTTGTCCTGGTATCAACCTTGATGGTCTCCCCAACACTAACAAATAACGGTACCTGAACGACCGCTCCAGTTTCAAGCGTCGCCGGTTTCGTTGTTGAAGATACAGTGTCTCCCTTAACTCCTGGCTCAGTAACTGTTATCTTAAGCTCAAGGAAATTTGGAACTTCTACTATGAGAGGTTCTGACTCTTCAAAGAGGACTTTATATGATTCGCCTTCTTTAAGATAATTTCCCACATTCCCTTCCAGCAATGAGGAGTTGAGGTTATACTGCTCATATGTTTCTTCTTCCATAAAAACATATTGTTCACCTTCCTGATAAAGGTATTGCATTGATCGCGCTGCTAATTTGATTACTTCAACTTTTTCACCGGCGCGAAAAGTATTTTCCAGAACACGACCCGATACGACATTTTTAAATTTTGTGCGAACAAATGCGCCGCCCTTTCCAGGCTTCACATGTTGAAACTCAACAATTGCATATAGTTCATTTTTAAAACGAACAACCAATCCATTTCGGAAATCAGCAGTAGTGGCCATAATGTTTCTCCGATAAAATCTTTCTGGTCTATATCAAAAATCCAGACTCAATAATTTGATAATATTATTAATACTTATCAATCTAAAATCCGGTTTTCTACAAACTGTTAAAGTGGTGAATATCAAATCAATCTGCAATAAAATAATTCCAAAACCTTATAAATATGTTCTCATCTTTTGTCCTGATCTTTCAGTAATTCGACAAACTCATTTTCCTCAATAATTTTAATTCCCAAATGTTTAGCTTTTTCAACTTTACTTCCAGGTAATTCTCCAGCTACCACAAAATCTGTGCGCGAAGATACCGAAGACACGACCCTTGCACCAAGCTCTCGTAATGCACTGGATGCTTCCTCTCGAGTCATATCAGTTAAAGAACCTGTAATGACTACTCGTTTTCCTGCTAAGGGTTCTTGATTTGTTTCTTCGCTGCGTTCTTTGATACCAAAATTAACTCCCGCATTTCTAAGTTTTTCAATGACTACAAGGTTCTTAGGACGACTGAAGAAATCAACAAGGCTTCCAACGATCTTGGGGCCGATTTCGCCGATGGATTCAAGAAGCTCCGGCTTTACGATTGCGTCTGCAATTTCATCGAGATGACCATATCTCTTTGAAAGCGTCCTGGCTACACCAGCTCCCACCAGCCTAATACCTAAGCCAAAGATTAGATGATTGAGTGGTCTTTGTTTAGATGCTTCAATACCCTGTAACAATTTTCTGGCTGAAAGGTCACCAAAACCCGGTAAATGTGCAATTTTAACATAATTGAGGGAATAAATATCACCAGGATCGCTTAATAAATCATGATCTGCTAATAATTCGACAGTTTGTTGACCAAGCCCCTCTATATCCATTGCCTGGCGTGATGCAAAGTGAATCAATCGACCTTTCAACATCGCCTGGCAACTGATGTTTACACAGCGCCATATAACTTCTTCTTCAGGCTTCACTAATGGTTCTTTGCATACCGGGCAAAACTCCGGATAATTGTACTTTCCGGCAGGAACATTTTCGCTGCGTCCGGTAACCTTTGGAATTACATCACCGGCTTTTTCAATAATTACGTCCATTCCCGGAGCAAGCCCAAGCCTTTTGATTTCCTCTTCGTTATGTAAGGTTGCCCTCCGGATGGTGGAACCTGCCAGGAGTACCGGCTCCAGTTCTCCAACCGGCGTTACTGCACCCGTTCTTCCTACCTGGTGTGTAATTGAAATAAGTCGAGTGATAGCTTTACGAGCGCGGAATTTATATGCAATTGCCCATCGAGGCGTCTTAGCGGTAGTGCCGAGAGTTTCACGCAACTTGATTTCGTTAATCTTGATAACAATTCCATCAATATCATAAGGTATTGATTCCCTTAACGAATCAAGTTCTTTCCAGTACTCTTCTATCTGCTCTGCATTGCCCACTACTTTCCAAGTTTTTACAACTGGAAATCTCATTTCTTCCAGGATATTTAATCTTGCGCTATGTTTTGTTCCAGCCCATTCATCGGCTGCAATCAGCTCATATACCCAGATGCGCAGTCTTCTTTTACCTACTTCTTTCGGGTTCAGCAGTTTCAGCGATCCAGCGGCTGCATTCCTCGGATTTGCAAATGGCGCCATTCCCGAATCTTCGCGATCACGGCTGATCTGCGAGAAATCTTCATGTGCCAAATATACTTCACCACGAATTTCAAAATCTTTTGATTTTCCTGCACCTGATATTATTCTAAGTGGTAATCCACGAATCGTTCTCAGGTTTTCTGTGATATCATCACCCTGTAAGCCGTCGCCCCTGGTTGCTCCCTTTGAAAATATGCCATTCTTATATTGAATAGAAACTGCCACACCATCAATTTTAGGCTCACAAGTAAATGTAAATATCTCTTCATCAAGTAATTGTTTTACACGCTTTTCAAAACCTTCGACTTCTTGTATTGAATAAGTATTTGCCAGTGACATCATCGGCTGTACATGTGTTACGGTGACAAATTCATCAGACGGCCTTCCGCCAACTCGCATACTTGGACTTAAAGGAGTGATCCAGTCAGGATGCAGCTTTTCGATTTCGAGCATCTCACGATTCAGCGCGTCATATTCCTCATCACCAATTTCCGGATCAGCAAGAACATAATAACGCCAATCATGATGCTCGATTAAATGGATAAGTTCTTTGTATCGTTCAGACTCTGTCATCTCTATGCCGTAATCAAAACTGCAATTTCAAGTGTTAATTTATATTTATCTGCTCATTTGCTTTAAGTTTTCTAATCTTTTATCTCCCAATAACCCTTCGGGCTCCAAGGTAACGCTTTCTGTAGTAAGAATCAGTAAGTTTGTTAATGGTCACGCCATCGCTGTTGGAGGAATGTGTAAATCTTCCATGTCCCAGGTAAATTCCAACGTGTGAAACACCTTTTCCCGTAGTATTGAAGAAAACCAGATCGCCTCTTCGAAGACTGTTCTTTTTGACAAATTTTCCTGTATTATACTGTTGAGCTGAAGTTCTGGGAAGATTTATACCATAAACCTTTTTCATGACAGATTGGGTATATGCACTGCAATCAACACCACTTCCTTTTCCGCTTCTCCCCCAGGCATAAGGTGTTCCCTCCCAGCTTTGTACTTCCTTGTCGAGGCGGTCTCTGGAATATTTTTGTTTAGTACTCTTTTTCTTTTCAGCATTTGCTTTTGATTGAGATTTCTTCTTCGCGTCTTTGGAAGCATTCTTTTTGCCGGAAGGCGCAGATCTCCTGTTACTGTTATATCTTGGATCAGGCTTGAGTCCTGCACATCCCAAGAAGGCAATCAAAGAAGTAATACATAGAAAGTAGATGATTTTCTTCATCATCGGATTACTCGCTAACGCTGATGACTTGACGGAGGCTTTCTATCAGATAATCGCGTTGTTTTTTTGTATTTAGTAAATTCTTTGGATCTTTAAAGAAAAAAGCATCATGAATACCATCGAGTCTGCCGCTGACTCTTGCTGTTTGCAGATCCAATCCGGATAATGAAATCACAGTGCAGAGCCTGTACAACAATCCTGTACTATCCGTACCGGATACATCAATAAGCCATCCATTCTCAGATCTGTTTAGTACCACTTCGCTTTCAACAACCGCAGCAGGTCTCCCGGTTAATTTCTTCCGTCTTTTGTAGCCATCCAAATATTTTTCGAGCAGGAAATCATCATGCTCTATTCTATTCCATAAATCATTAATTTTATTGAGTCGTTCTTCAAGTGGCACACCATTCGGTTCAATATCTTCAGCTCTGAAGCGGTCAACAGCGATACCATCCTTCCTGGTAAATATTCTCGCCTCTCGAATCCCTATCCCCTGTGATACGAACAATCCCGCAACCTGTGCTAATAAACCAATACGGTCACGTGTGACTATAGTTAATGTAACAAATCCACTACTCGTATTTATCAGCCATCTAAAAGGTTTGCCGCCGATAACTTCTTCCATAGCAGCCAGGTGTTCAGCTACCTCTCCTGATTCAACTACTCGAAGATATTCTTCTTCCATGCTCTCCAGAAAGACCTTTACCCTGTTGACAGAATCGTCATCTGAACCAACCTTTTCAGCGATACTGTTCATTTTTTCTATATAAGATAGTTGCAGCTTTTTCCTACCTGTTTTGAACCATTCCTGGGTTGACAGCAATAACTCGGAAAGCAAATGACCTTTCCAAATCGTCCAGACTCCCTTACGAACTGCCCGCAAATCACATACCGTAAGCAGATATAAAGCATTCAATGAAGGAATATCCCCCACAATTTCAGCGAAATGTTCTATTACTGCTGGATCAGAACAATCTCTGCGAAAAGCATTTTGTTCCATCATTAAATGTTTTCGGACAAGTTTTGCAACAGGTGTTGCTAATTCATGCCAGCCTAACCGTTTAATTACCCTGACAGCTATATCTGCACCTTTATCCGAATGATTCCCACTGCGGCATTTTCCAATATCATGGAGTAAAATGGATAAATACACTTCAACCCGGTTTTCACAATTCAACCAAGTTGACTCGGGCATACCCTCTTTCCCATCATTGGGTAAATTATCAAGCTCCTCTAAGGCCCTCAATGTATGTTCATCGACAGTGTATGCATGGTAATAACTCCCTGTTGTGAATCCTGAAAGTTCTTTCCATTCAGGTAACCAGGGTTCAATTGCATCCAATTCAGCAAGCATTCGGAATTTCGAACCAAATCCGTGATCAGAATCGAACAATCCTCGTAAAGCCTCTGCCCAAAGATGCGGATCATTATTTTTCTGCCAGTAATAACAAATAGCCTGACGGGTTTGATGCCGGGCTACCCCCGATAGTGTCATACCCTTATTATGGCAAGCGTTAATCAATTCAATTAACCGTTTCGGTGATTCTGCCAGTAGTCTCGGTTCATCTTGCTCGAGCAGGATACGGTCACCTGATATACTTACTCCCGCCAAATCAGGGATATTCACTTTTTTCTTTGATTTTTTCAATCCTGATTCTGCTAATAATGTGCTGAATTCTTCAGAAAATCTTGCCGTTTTACCCATTGCGCGATAAACTGCTCTCATGAGCGCTTGCATTGCAGTTCGGTCATCACCATCAAATCCAAGAAGTTTTCCAACTTGCGGTTGGAGTCCAACTGTCAACTTGTTTTCTTCACGTAAGGTTACACGCCTCAGCGCTTCACGGACTCGCAACATCAAGTCAAATGAATAATGAAGATCATTTATTTCATTAGTGTCTAATAGATTTGCTTTATATAGTCTGTTGAGGAAAGAAAAAACTGATGGCGACCTTCTGCGCCTTACAAACCATTTTAAATCCAATGCTGTTCGCGCTCTTTCAATCCAGAAAACATGATGCAGATCCCGTAACCCGCCAGCTTGAGATTTCAAATCCGGCTCCACAACACGAACAACCTCGCCATATTTTCTTCTTCTTAAAATGAATTCATCGACTTTTGATTCAATGAACTGGTTCCAGACAAACTCGTCGAACATTGAGCACAAACGGATATCAAGTCCGTCAGCGAGGCTGATATCACCCCAGAGAAATCTCGACTCCAACAACGCTGAAGCACGGTCAGGTATTGCCAGGAAGTCTGCATCGATTTCATGTAACTTCAAGACTGTTTGTGCTGGTGACCAACCATTATCCCATAATCCCTGCACTAACTTATTAATAGCTTTTTCATGCGGTGAAATATCGTCACGGATTAATAATACCAGGTCGAGATCACTTCGCAGAGTATTATCGCTGCGACCGTAACCTCCGACCGCAAATATCCCTAATCCTTTAGAAGATTTTTTGTGATGCTGTAGAAGTTTTCTTAATAGTACATCGGCTTGCTCAGTCCGGTGGATAGCGCAACGAATACCGTCTCCGTTGGTCTTGAGTGTGTCTGACACGAGAATCAGACCTTACGTTGCAGCAAGCGAGTTATTTGATCAAGTTCTTCAATGGTAGCGTAGCGGACACTTAACCTGCCACCGGGTCCGCTGTGATTGATTTCAACAGGTAATCCGAGTAATTCGGTGAGTTCTTTTGCCGCTTCCTGGGCATGTATAACCGATAAAGTGTCTTCTTTATGTGGTTGTTTTGGTGTTTTGCGTTTTCTGATTATTTTTTCAAGATCTCGAACAGATAGTTTTTTAGAAACGGTCTGCTTTGCAAGCGCTACCTTCTTATTATCACTCTCGATTGCGAGCAACGCCCTGGCATGACCTGAAGAGAGCTTATTGTTTTCTATCATTTCAATAATCAGATTTGGGAGTTTTAATAATCTTATGGTATTGGCTATGGTCGCGCGATCTTTTCCTACTCTTTTTCCCACCTCATTCTGATTAAGGTTCATATCTTCTATAAGTTGCTTATAACCTTCAGCTAATTCAATGGGATTCAAATCTTCTCGTTGCAGATTCTCCACAATTGAAATTTCAAGAATTTGTCCATCGGTCAGGTTCTCCATAACCCGGCATGGGACGGTAAAAAGTCCGGCTGCCTTAGCAGCTCGAAAGCGACGCTCACCGGCTACCAGGAGAAACTTACTGTTTCTTGGAGTAACCAGGAGTGGTTGTAGAACACCCTGTGAGCGAATCGATTGTACCAGCTCTTCGAGTGGTTCAGGATCAAACCTTGTCCTTGGCTGATCCGGTCGCGAATTTATTCGGGCTATTTCAATCTCAATACTGATAGACGGACTGCCATCCACTCCGGCGCCGGGAATCAGAGCCGAAAGACCACGTCCGAGACCACCTTTAGGCCGTGCTGTCATGAACCAATAACTCCTGTGCAAGCGCGAGATAATTCTCCGCGCCTCGACTGGTTATATCATAAAGAAATATCGGTTTACCGTAACTTGGAGCTTCACAAAGACGGACATTTCTGTTAATTATTGTATTAAATACTTTACCCTCAAAATAAGTCCTGATATTATCCTCAACCTGGCGGGCGAGATTTAAACGGCTGTCATACATAGTCATAACCGCACCTTCTATTTTCAAATCAGGATTCAGGTGCTGCTGTACTAATCTGACGGTGTTCAACAGTTGACTCAAACCCTCAAGAGCATAATACTCACACTGGATCGGAACTATTACACTGTCTGCTGTCGTAAGTGAGTTAATAGTCAATAATCCAAGGCTTGGAGGATTGTCGAGGATAACATAATCATATTTCCTGAAAAATTCCCTTGCTGAATCGCGAAGCGCCAATTCACGATTTTCAATATTTACAAGTTCGATCTCAGCCCCGACCAAAGTAATTGATGAAGGAATTATATCAAGAAACGGTACTTCCGTAGGTAAAAATATATCTTCAGGACTGATTGAATCTATTAGCAGCTCATAGATGGACTTCTGATTATTTTCAATTCTAATCCCTAATCCACTGGTAGCATTAGCCTGTGGATCAAGATCTACTAATAAAGTTTTCTTCTCTGCTATAGCTAATCCGGTGGCAAGGTTAACGGCTGTTGTTGTTTTTCCAACACCACCTTTTTGGTTTGCTATGGCTATAATTCTAGACATGGTTTTTTTTCTATTATAAAACAACTGAACAATATAAACAATCGAATGACAATATAAAATGAAAGTCTTTAGCCAACTTCCATCCATTTTAGACGACTTAATGCAGAACGTTCAAATTCTTTCTTAAGTTCTGGAATATGCTTCAAATCAGGATCAACAGATATCAGATCATCTGCTGCCCGCCTGGCTTTTAATAATAACCCCTGGTCCATGATAATATCGGAAAATCGTAATTCCGGCATTCCATGCTGTCGTATTCCGAAAAAGTCTCCCCCTCCCCTGATTCTCAAATCTTCTTCAGCAATATTAAAACCATCATTCGATTTGCTCATGATTTTAAGTCTGGCTCTTGCCACTTCGCTCACAGGAGGATATCCGATAAGGTAACACCTGGAATCACGTCCACCTCTTCCAATTCGTCCTCGAAGTTGATGGAGTTGAGCCAGTCCGAACCTTTCGGCATGTTCGATAACCATTTCGGTTGCTTCAGGAATGTCAATTCCCACTTCAATAACTGTTGTGGAAACTAAAACTGGCGTACTCCCATCCTTAAACTTCCTCATAGCCTCTTCTTTTTCATCTATTTTCATCTTCCCGTGCAATAAACCCAACTTGATACCTCGCAAGAAACCGCTCATCAACAATTCTCTGCCCTCTATTGCAGCCTGAAGGTCTATTTTTTCAGACTCAGCAATTAAAGGGAAAACAATATAAGCTTTGCCGCCTTTATTAACCCGTTTTCTGACTTCATTATAAACAGTTTCTCTATTTGTATCTCCATTAATTACTTTGGTAGTGATTTTACCTCTTCCCGGAGGCATCTCATCGATTCTGCTTACTTCGAGATCGCCATACAGGGAGATTGCAAGTGAGCGAGGGATCGGGGTTGCTGTCATGATAAGAACGTCCGGTTTAGATTCTGTTTCCGGATTCATTAATTTCAAACGTTGCGCCACACCAAAACGGTGTTGTTCATCAATGACTACCAATCCAAGATTGGGCATCGTTACTGCTTTTTGAATCAATGCATGTGTACCAATTATTATGCACGGTTCTCCTGATTCCAAACCTTCTTGTATATCTTTTTTAGCTTTAGCTCGGATGCTTCCCGTCAGGAGGTTGACTTTGATACCTAATCCTTCCAGAAAACGCCGGCTTGTCAAATAATGCTGTTCGGCAAGAATCTCGGTGGGAACCATCAGTGCTGCCTGGTATCCGTTTTCCACAGCAATAGACATTGCAATTAATGCCACCACTGTCTTTCCTGAGCCCACGTCACCCTGCAACATCCTGCTCATGGGATACGGAGATTTCATATCATCCCAAATCTCATGAAGAACCGAACGCTGTGAATCTGTTAGTTTAAAGGGCAGCTTTTTATTGATTAGATCGCGGGTTGTCTGTTTGACCGCAGGATAAGAAATGCCTTTCGATTTTTCTTTTCTTTTTCTTCTCGCCCATGCCCAGAGCAGTTGAAGCATAAGTAATTCATCAAACTTTATTCGTTCTATTCCCTTTTCGAAATCATCCTGGTTCCTTGGACGGTGCAAGCCATACATAGCCTCCTGCAACGATACAATTCCGTACTTCTTGAGGTATGATTCAGTCCAGTGATCATTAAGCATGGGAACGAACTCGCCGATAATACGATCCATGAGTGTTCTCATTCCACGATTATCCAGGCTGACTCTTTCGAATTCCTTGTTTCCCGGATAAATGGCTACCCATCGACCTTTTCCTGCAATTAAATCTTCAGCTTCCCCTTTTGATAAATAGGTAACATCAGGATGAGCAATCTGAAGGGTATCACCATAACGATTGACTTTTCCAGAGAATGCAGCAGTAAAACCGGGCTTTATCCATTTCTTAATTTGATTTGTCTTTTTAAACCAGACCAGGGCAATACCATCGGTCTCGTCCTCGAGATAAACTTCGTACCTGCCTCGTCCTTTTTTGCCGCGTACTTCTCTCGCATCGGTGATTGTGCCGATTAGTGTCACTTCGGTCTCTGTCTGTCCCTTGATAGAACTGATAGGAGTAGTTCGGGTTCGGTCGATATATCTTCGAGGAATGAAATACAGGAGGTCACGTAAAGTAATAATACCTGACTTTTCGAATGCTTCGCCCTTTTTCGGTCCTAAGCCCCTGATAAACCGTACAGAGAGTTCCATTGGTGCAGTTTTAATTGTCAAGATAGTTACCGGTATTTTACACGATATGTGAGTTTTGTTTTACCATCAGCAGGAACCTGCACTACCCATTCATAAGTTGAAGCGTCTTTTTTTATTCCGTTCAAATTCTCTTCTATTATTTTCCAGTTTCCGTAAAATTTCTCCTGAACAATTATTTCTGCTTTTTCAGTCTTGCTGCTCCTGAACTCCACATCCCATGCACTTTCACGAATTTTACGTTCCTGTTGTTTATAGGATTTCGAGTCAGTATTGATTCTTTCAGCGACGATATCAAATGCATTTCCAGTTTTGAGGCGAACTTTCTCTTTCTTTGGAGTGTGATCAATCCTGTCTTCACCAATGAATTCAAGGCTTCCATCACTGTCACGCTTCATCAAACGAACTTTTCCCTTTGGCAATGGAATTCCAAGCTCATTGTCTTTATTATTTACAAACTCCATTGCAACCTGGATCTTTTTAGGATCGACAGAAGGCGAATATGTAAATATTTTCTTGGCGGATGCATAAGCGGCTGGAAAAAGTGAAATCTGTTTTTTCTGACGATCTCTGAGGGTTACAGGACGCGGCAAGGTATAAAGATGATATTCAAAGAAACTCTTCTCTTCAAAACCACCTAATCCATCCATTTCCGCTGAAGCCATCGCAGTGAATTTCTTTCTCTCTCTTCTACCCATATGTTCTTGTATAATCCGCACGTCACCAGCCATAAGTTTCAGTTTAGCATCTTCGTAGGTAGCGCCGCTGTTATTATCGATCTGAACCCATCCTGAAAAATCTAACGCATCGTCCTTTTCTGAAACCACTGCAACATAACTTGCCTCCCAATTGATACCGCGAGTCAAATAGGTCAATTCAGCATCAATATTACCCTTTTTCTCCGAGAACAAATCCCAGCGAAGAGTAGGTTTCATTACCAGTCCTTCAGGAAGTTCTGGGAAATTAACGCGATGCACCTGGTCGGAACTCAAAGTTTGAACTTTTCCATCATTATCCTGCAGTATCAAGGGATGCTGATCAGACAATAGAACTCCACTTACAGTACCTTCCGAAGTCCGGATTTCAACAGTATGACCGATAAACTTTCGTAAAAGGGTCTGGTTATCCACAAGGTCATATTCAAAATTCTGCTCCAAAACCTGGACACCTGCCGCCTTGAAATGCACAGAAGTCGGATCAATCTGAGCAGCGACACCATCATAACTATAACCCTGCCGCCCTTTTCCAAACTGCATTTCTCGAATCTGGCGTACAAGAGCGAGGTTCTGGTTGTAGATGGTTATGGCTGTCTCTGACGTTTCTGCTGCAAATAATCCTTCATTTGAGAAACAAAAAATAACAGCAATGGATAAAGCAATCATCAATATGAGTGAGTGTCGCATTCTTACCTCAGCTTTTTAGTTTGACAAATCCTTTAAATGATTTTTCAGTTTATCAAGTTTCATTTCAAGATCAGCCATTTTTTCCTTTTCTCGATTTACTACTGCTTCAGGTGCATTATTAACGAATTTTTTATTTGCCAGTTTCTTTTCTATACCTGCAAAATGCCCTTCGAGCTTATTGATCTCCTTTTCTACCCGTTTTATTTCAACATCAATATCGATCAAATCAGCAATAGGAATAAATATCCTGCGACCCGCAACTACAGTACTTGCCGACTGAGACGGTTTTTCTTCAACGGTATCCCAACTCTCGAGTTTAGCGAGTCGGGAAATCATATTCCATTCACGTTCTATAAGATTATTATGTAAATCATCAGTATTCACGAGTAGCTTTGCTTGTTTGGATGGCGGCACTTTTAATTCGCCGCGAACTGTCCGTACAGAGCTTATTAGCTCCTTAATATATGAAAATTCTTCAACTGCTATTGTGTCAGCCTTCAAATCTTTACCAATAGGATATTCAGCAATCGCAATAGAAACCGGTCTGTCTTCCGGAATATTCAAACCTTCGACTTGAGGTAAAGCCTGGTAGATTTCTTCAGTCATAAACGGCATGAATGGATGAAGCAGCCTGATTATTCGTTCCATCATTTTGTAGGCGAACCTTAATGTAGCGTCAGCCTGATCTTGATCAATTGCATCTTTTGATATTCTTGGTTTTATCGCTTCGATGTACCAGTCACAGAAATCATTCCAAGTGAAACGGTATATTGCGAGGAGCGCCTCGTTCAGACGATAACGTTTCAACTTTTGTTCTACTTCTCGAGTTGTCTCGATAAACCTTCCCTCGATCCATTGATCAACAAGCTGAAGCTTGAACTCTGAACTTTTTTCTTCAAGCTGAAGCTTGGACTCTGAACTTTTCTCTACAAGCTGAAGCTTGGACTCTGAACTGTTAAGATTATATGTAGTTAAAAAACGAAAAGCATTCCAGATTTTATTCGCAAAATTTCTTCCCATCTCAAAACGGGTGGGATCGAGGTTAATGTCCTGACCTTCGGTGGTAAGAACAACTAGGCTGTAACGAACCGCATCAGCGCCGTATTTGTCAATCATTTCCAGGGGATCGATACCATTCCCCAGTGATTTTGACATCCATCGACCCTGCTTGTCCTTTATCATCCCCGTGATATAAACAGTTTTGAAGGGTATATCACCAGTGAAATGCAAATCCGCCATTATCATTCTTGCAATCCAGAAGAAGATAATGTCATAACCGCTGACCAGTACGTCAGTCGGATGATAATACTTCATTTCCTCTGTATCATCAGGCCAGCCTAATGTAGAGAAGGGCCATAGCCAGCTTGAGAACCAGGTATCAAGGACATCTTCATCCCTCCTGATTTTTTCCGAACCGCATTTTTCGCATTTATCGGGATCGATGCGGGGAACGGTTACATGACCACACTCATCACAATGCCATGCTGGGATACGATGACCCCACCAAAGCTGACGGCTGATACACCAGTCCCGGATATTTTCAAGCCAATGGAAATATACTTTCGCCCATCTCCCTGGGACAAATTTTATTCTCCCATCCCTGACAGCATCCAATGCAGGTTCTGCCAGTGGCTTCATCTTCATGAACCATTGTGTTGAAAGATATGGTTCAATCGGGACTTTGCTTCGCTGACAATATCCCACTGAATGTTGGTATTTCTCGGTTTTGACCAGCAAGTTCAGGGCTTCCAGATCTTTTATTATAGTTTCCCTGGCATCAAAACGATCCAAACCGATATAAACATCAGGAGCAGGTGCTTTAATCTTCGCTGATGTATCAAGAATGACAGGCATGGGAAGATTGTGACGACGTCCGACCTCAAAGTCGTTAGGATCATGGGCAGGAGTTACTTTCACAACACCCGTTCCAAATTCACGATCAACGTAATCATCAGCAATAACGGGAATATTCCGTCCTGTCAAAGGCAGCTCAACCTCTTTCCCGATCAACTCTTTGTATCTTTCGTCATCAGGATGCACCATAACTGCAACGTCACCAAGCATGGTTTCCGGTCGGGTAGTGGCGACTACAACACCCTCTCCCCCATCAGTTCCCGGATAACGGATATACCAGAGATTTCCTTCTTCATCCTTGTGATCCACTTCCTCGTCGGATATTGCTGACTGGAGAGCGGGCGACCAGTTAACTATATAAGGACCTCTATAGATCAATCCTTCTTCATACAATTTTACAAATACTTCCCTGACAGCTCGGCTTAGTCCTTCATCTAAGGTAAATCGTTCTCTCGTCCAGTCGGCGGAATCACCCAACGCCATTTTCTGTTTGGTGATAGTGTCCCGGTTCCTCTTTACAAGTTCCCATACCTCTTCAATAAACTTTTCCCTGCCAAGCGATACGCGGTCAGGTTTGCCAGCCTTTGCCAGTTCCTTCTCAACTACAGTCTGGGTAGCAATGCCGGCATGATCTTTTCCGGGCTGCCAGTGCGCCTCATATCCAAGCATCCGGTAATAACGAATAAGGGTGTCTTGAATTGTGTCCTGTAAAGCATGCCCCATATGAAGCACACCGGTAACATTTGGCGGAGGCATCAATATTACAAAGGGATCCTTATCAGGATTAGGATCACTTTTGAAAATGTTGTTTTCGAGCCACCATTCACTCCACTTGGGCTCGACTGCTTTTGGGTCGTATTGTTTTGGTATATTCACTTCAAACCTTGAATTACTTGAATAGCTTAATGAAATTTACATTATATTGAGGGTAAAACAAATTATGTAATCAAGATTTTACCAATTTGGCAAGAGATTAACCCTGGGTGAGAGACAAAATAATTGGGAGGATTGAATGTTTTTATTTGCAAGGATGTTGACAGGTCTTATAGGTGGAGCGCTTTACCAAAGTGATTACAATCTCGGCACTCCTTCGAGTTTGAGACCAGGTCAAGACCGAAAACCTTTTATCACGCCGGAACCAAGCGATGTTGCAATAGGTGATTTCACTAAAACAATCCAGGCATTATGCAGCGTATCATCTTTCCTCGCTCACCTTGCAAAAGCGGACGGTTTGTTCGGTGAGGACGAACGCGAATTGATCCTCGAGATTACAACCAGACTGGCAAAACATACACTTAATCTTGAAATTTTAGGCAAAAACGATACATGGCAGGATAGCATCAAGGAAGCGTTGGATGATGAAGAGCTTCCAGAAACAATCATTAAATCTGCGCGAAATAACCGCCTGTTCCGACAGGCGTTGATCTCTTTTGCATGGAGATTGGCGGCACGTGACGGCAAAGTGACGAATGACGAGGTAGAATGGATTTCAAAGATCGCTATCGAAATGGGCGCCAATATGCTCGAAGTTGAACTCAGTTCCTTGCCATACTATCGCACAAAAGGCGAAAAAAATGACCTGTTTGAAGCAAAAGATACTCTCGGCATTCAGGGAGATGTTTCCCCTGAAGATATTGAGGAAGCATATCAGTCCGTATGCAGGGAATATGATCCCGAACGTCAGTATTTTACATCTGATGAGGAAAATGAGAAGCTGTCAAGGATATTTGCTGTAAAAACGGAGGCTTATCACATATTAAAAGGTATTGATGTTGCTGAAGAATTATTCGGAATGATTAATATCGATGAAGATATTCAACCTGTCACCGGTAACGAAGATGTCCTGTGTTTTGTCTGCGGAGAACCAAATAAACTTCCCGAAAATGAAAATATAGATTCAGCGAGATGTTCTGTATGCAAGGCGCTGCTGGCATTCGATAAAGATACCGCAAATGCAATTCTGCGATATGAACCACCGGAAATATATTCATTGCCAAAAGAATGAATTGTTTTATATTAAAACTCGCTATATAAAAAACCTTTCAAAAACAGAAACGATTAGCCATGTAGGTACGGGTCTCCGAACCGGGTATTATGCTAATTGATGAAACACAGGCTTATTGACCGAACAGCGATTGCCCGGTTCGGAGACCAGTGCCTACATGACTGTGTTTATTGATCCTCATGATACGAGTGATTTACAACAACTTCAATTCAGCCGATCTAAGCATCTGCATCAGTTTTGGCTTTGTTTGATGAACGCGGCGAAGCTCAAGATAACGCTTGTTGAAATCTTCCTCCTGATCAAATCTGATTGCGACATCACGAATATCTTTTAATAATTTGATTGCTTCAGAGTATGATTTTGACTGTTTCTTCCCGATTAATCTCTTAATCTCTTCCCAGGTTTCTGCTTTTCGGAGCGATAATCCAGCGAGATACTTTTCTCTTGCTATTGCAGTTTCGAGCGCTTTTCGTTCACGTGCTTTGGCTCTTTTCTCTGCTGCTTTTCGTTTATTTTCCTCTGTCAGTCTTTCCGTTGCATGCAATAACTCAGCAACAGTCCGTCTTTCTTGTTGTTCGATCTCAGTTTTGGCAGCTTTATCCGCCTCTTGATTTTTTTGAAATTCTTTCAGAATTCTTCTCCGCACCTGTGGGTATTCATTAGTAAGAAATTCGAGGAGGAACTTATCCTTTTCTGGTTCAGGAATTCTCATAATCCATTCAGACAGCTCTTTACGTGAATACTGACTTTCGATTAGCTCAGGACTTCTTTCGCCTGCGATCTCAATAATTTCAGAATCGAGTTCAAGAAATTCCACAAGCGTCTTCAGCGATGAATTAAGTTTACGGATTCCCGGGGGTGGAGGGGGTTCAATTTCATTGTCATCAAGAATCTGCATTTGAACACTGGCGAGCCAAATCAGGTATAAGCAGCGATAATCACCATTCATCAAGTCGTTCCTGATCGGGATTAAGGATGACATCCAGGATTCACCATCGTTATCATCATATTCAGGTTCGTAGTCAAGATTAATATCCAGAAGCACGTAATTACCTGAAGTTTCAATCGAAACATATTCTCCTCCACAGTACAATAAGGCATTCTCAATATCAAATGATTCCTTTGGAAAACGTAACATAAACCACCGCGTTCCCCAGTTTGTGATATGGACAAACGCATCAAAATACTTTTCCATCATCTTCCGTGGATTACCTCGGAAATCACCCCAATTATAGAAATTTCTGAAGCATGTAGGTGTAATAGCCGCTCGAGTCGAAAGACTGCGAAGCTTATCCATTTCTTCAGATGTCAATTGACGGTCTATCGCCAGGAATTCATAATATTGATATTCACTCAAAATCATCTCCTTTGAAAATGCCGATAGTCATGATTGTATAGTTATAGGTATTAAAAGGCAAGAATTCAGTTGTTTTGCAGAGAAAATATACGCACAGATAAAACACAATGAATCCATGTAGGCCCGGGTCTCCGAACCGGGCTATACTAGGAAATACCGGACATATGTTAATAAGTGTTTGCAGAAATCTTTTTTGCTGTGTTGAGCCATTTACGAAAGTAATTATCCTCTATTAGTGTGGGCGTTTGTTTAGCGAGTTCGAGCGTCAGTTGCATAAGACCATCCCATTCTTTCAGGTTTCCAACTGGATGAAAAACCCAGCCCAACTCGTCCAATGTCCATTGCGCTTTTGCTTGGTTACGAAGCATGGAGGTAGTCGCCCAGTTTTCTTCATCATCCTTTCCACCCCTGGCAATTGGTTCAATATGATCAACAGTCGGAAACAATTCCCAGAATGCGATATGGCTTTCATCCATTTTCCAATTGCGGTGAAATGGAAATTGCTCTGGCAAAAGAAGAGCGATTGCCTTAAGGGCACCGGGAAATAGCAACCGATCTCCTGAATATCTATCTATGAATCCATCACGAACAAATAATTTAAGTGACTGCAATTGTGTCCAACTTCTCTTAACACGTAGTTGAGGCTTGAAAGGGTAATATTTTTCTAATGCTCTCATTGCAGCACTGTGGTTATCTGATTTCAGTTTCTTTAATACATGCTGTAATACTTCTACTTTATCTGTCAATGTTTGAATACCCTTTGTTTTTCAAAAAAATCGTGAATAGTTGTTGTAATAACAATGGCAAAAGCGCTATCTGATACCGATACATCAGGGGAAAGAGTGATTGCCCAGTTCGGAGACCTAGTACTCCATAGCACTTGAATCGAGTAATATTATGAGCCATACTATCTCCATTTAGTTGTTGAAGACACAAGGAGATAGACCATGCGTAAGAAATATATTGTAACCTTGACGGAAGCGGAGCGTAAAC
>Ga0075120_10000132_pt1 | contig 56659 bp, 30 predicted proteins | sample AntAceMetag02UKL_FD_69792 | JGI IMG/M metagenome (GOLD analysis project Ga0075120, IMG submission 69792) | Saline lake microbial communities from Ace Lake, Antarctica - Antarctic Ace Lake Metagenome 02UKL | ecosystem: Environmental > Aquatic > Non-marine Saline and Alkaline > Saline | place...
GATCATAAGCGAAGTAACCATAGCTGCCAGGTCCCAATGGGTCAGTAGATGTGACGCCTTCAAGAGGTAGAGCAAAGTTAGCATTGTCAATCACCTCGCCGTTGCTCTCAAACATTACAGCAAAATTGATTACTCTTCCGCCATAGGTGCCTGAGTTTATGCTGACCTCGAATGGTGTCTGGATAGATGCGCTCTCGCCGGGAGCAACAGTCCCCAGCGAAACCGGATCAGTAGTAGATACAGTACATGTTTCATCCCATGAGTCGAGGGTTACTGTCACATCTTCAGCCTCAACTGAGCCTACATTGACAAATTCAATTGTTAATGATGCTTCTCCTGCCGGTTCAAAACTTCCAGTAGTAGTATGAGAGGAATATTCAAATTTTGCCGCTCCCACCGATGTCCATATCTTGGCACTCCATGGTCCACCGGCAGATCCGGTAACTTCAAGCTCGAACTCCAGATCAGCCATGTCGGGAACAGCCTCAAGCATGGTAAACGTATAAGCAGTTCCATTGCTTGCGGATGCACCAGCACCTATGTCACCGAATGTCGCTTCACCATTATTAACTGTAACGAGATCGGCATCAGGATGAGTAAGTGTTGCAGACACTCCAGTCTGAGCAGTAGTTCCAGTGTTGGTGAGTGTTATGGTAAGCTCTATCTCCGTGCCGGGGAAAATTGCCTGGGGAGAGACACTCCAATCACTGACGCCAACATATTCAGCAGATTCTGTTACATCAATAGTTTCTATTACCGGAACGAAATCGGGGCGGGTTACAGTTACCTCGATGTCGCCTGTTTCAATATCCAGTAAAGTCAGGGAAATTTCACCCATGTCATCAGTAAATCCACCGGCAAAAAAGTCATCACCCTGGCGAAGCTGCACATAAGCACCCGGGATGATGTATCCCTGGTTCGTTGTGACTGCTACGTCGATAAAATCCTGTCCCAGGGCAATTTCATCAACCATGTCCACGTTCATCCTGCCTGGACGTTTTGTCCACATACTCAGTGTTGGATCGCCGAAAATATGATAAACACTGCTGTAAAATTCTACTCCCTGTCCAGCGTCTCTTTCAAGAGGTTGACCAAGGAATATTTCCCATTTTCCACGCAAAGTAGCTTGAGAAATGTTACGCATATTCTCCTGATATACTCCAGTCATGAAACCTGCAAGCATGGGATTATTGAATTTGGTTTGGGTATGAAGATCCGAAGGCGCAACAACTGCGACCGCACCGGTGGGATTATTAGGATTTCCTGCAGTGATCCAGTGCTCCCCAAAACACTTGGTGTTGTTGGGGTTTCCAAAATCGCCGGTATTGCATACACATGAGAGCACGACAGGTAAAACATGTGCATTGTTAAGATTATCAACATCCGTCCTGTTATATGCAGGTGCCAGCCATCCGGTTGAATTACCCCAGCCTCGGTATGTAACCCAGTTAGTACCTTCATTGATGCTGGCATCGATATCGCCGGGGGTTGCATTATTATCACTTCCCTGTCGCCAGGTTAGAGTATCGACATCTGTAAATCCCCATTCACCCAGCAAACGTTCCATTAACCATTGAGTGGTGGCAATAGGTGTTGAAGGAGTAATATCTCCCTCAGCAAAATTTCCGGCAACAAGTGTTGCATGAGTCCAGCGATGCTGATTATTAACCCTGAATGGATCTCTTTCATATGTCACGCCTCGATTTGAAGCGTTCATCGCTTCGTTGGTGGTGCCAACGGTCATCCGACCAATGAAGACCTCTGGGAAGTAATCGTCACCGTCGATAAAAACATAGGACCAGTCAGTTACATCCACTTCATTGCGGTCAGCAGGATTTACAATTCGGTCACATGGGATTTCCGGTCCACGATTCTCATCACCGACGATAAGAATATATTCTAGCGGTGGATCAAGTGTATCATAATAATTTAGAATCGTTTGTCTTAACTGGGAAAAGCTTGGTGTGGTTTCAAAAGAATATATCTCTATATTGTAACCCATCTGTCTTTTCCACTCAATAAATGCACCAATAGAACTGACATAATTCTGATCTATAACCAGCAGATATGTGCCTTTAGAATCTGAAAGCCTGAGCCCCAAGTCGTCCAGCTCATTCAAAACCATAGATTCATACATAGGCATAAAAGCTCTCGAAACAGGGCGGGCAGGCTCGACTGCACTTACATTCGGCAGAGGGTCTCCAATCCTGACCTCGAAAGTAAGGTTTGTCAACATCCAGAGTGTTCCGTCTTCGGAGTTCTGTACTGGATTGATAATCAATGGCGCCGCAGTAATGTCACGCATTACAACTGCTTTATCCAATCTTGCCCAGGTAATACCTGTTGGACCATCAAGCAGACTTATCTTATCACCCGCGTTTGACAGCGGACTCCATGAAATCAACTCACCATCCGTAATCACGAGCTGAGCAGAACGACCCCAGGGCAGACGTATTAAGCCTCCCACGCCGGGACGGTCTTCACCTGAAGATAATCCAAGATTCGTATTTACGGATACGGACCAGCCATCGTTATTTTCATCAAGATTGAAACCACCTGCATTCCATTCCAGGGTGATTTTTTCGGAATTTTCACTCGTCACTTCCAATACGGCTTCCGAAGAAACAGTAGGATCAAGTGCGATGTACGCGCCCCATGACTCCGCTGAAGCTATCATCAGCGTAAACAGTGCCAGGGTTGCCAGTAGAACGGACTTTCGCATCATGCTAAACCTCCAAATGATGTTTATTTTTCTTACTATCACAATATCAACAAATTACGCAATAAATATATCACGGACAAATTTTTTCCTTTAACCTTAAAAGGTGGTTCAAAAATGAATCATGTGTCAAGGCTGAAAAATATCAATAATCCGCTCCTAAGGAATTGTCTTCTTCATTGCTCCCTCGCGTCTTCAAATGAATTTGTTCAGTTGAAATCTTAATTGCAAAAGACTCTTTTCACGCAAAGACGCGAAGGGGCAAAGTTCAATCAATAATAACCCAATTATCTTAAATATACCATTTTGCTGATCGCGATGTTTTTATCAGTCTTGAGGCAAAGAAAATATACGCCAGATGACAGGTTCAGATTTCCTGCATTAAGAGTATATTTATGTTTTCCCCATTTCGTTTCACTGTTCAAAAGTTTCGCTGGTTCCTGCCCTAATATATTGAATAGTGATAATTCTACATGAGCCGTCTCAGCCAGGTCGAACCTGATTTCAGTATAATTATTAAATGGGTTGGGAAAATTATTATACAACTGGAACCTATCCGGTTTTTGTGCGAGAGCTGGATCAGGAATAGGATCGTAATTATCCGGTGGAATTGTTGTAATTCTTATAGCTCGATGATCCTCGATTTCAGCCGCGGCATCGGGATATATACCAGCATAGGTATATTCCAAACCAATCGTATGCATCTCATTTTGAATCCCGACCGTAGCATAATTATTGAAAGTATCAACATTTTCGCAATCAAAGTAATGAAACTCGATAATGCCGTCCCCGGTCGGGGTGGAGTATTCCGACTCATCTTTTAGAACAAGGGCAAACCGGGCTGGATATTCCATCTGGTCAAGAAGGTATCTATTCCAGGAATTCCACTCGATTATGAAAAGAGCATTGGCTTCATCGTAATATGTGTAAACCCTTGTATCCAAGCCGGTCGGTGGTTTCAAATCATCCCAGAATGGTGCTATCATGGCACGGGGACCAAGTACACCTGGGATCTGCCAGTTTCTGAAAAACAAACGATAGAAATTTGCAGTTTTTTGAAAGTCAAGCCAGCCATTAGAGCTGACAGTTATGGTATCGCCTTCCAGGTACGTTTCACCATAAAATGTGAAATCAAAAGGCAAGCTGATGTAAATGATTTGATCATCACTTAGTTCATAAAGACTTCCGTTATTCCTACCCAAGTTCCACCATTGATATTCCGGCACGGTCTCGTCCATGTTGTCAAAACCGGTATCGGTATCGTCATAGGCGAAATATCCGTAAGCATCAGGACCAAGTGGATCAGTTGATAATGCACCTTCAAGGGGAAGAGTTATCACTGTATAACCTATCTCGTCATCCCCGCTGGAGAAGAACACAGTGTAATGAATAATTCTGCCACCGTAAGTTCCTTCAGCGACAGACAGCTCAAACAGATCATCCGGAGTAACAGTTTCTCCCGCCAAGATATCTCCAAGCGTTATTTCATCACTTACAACTGTTACCGCCTCATTCCATGATTCCAGTCGGGCGATGATTTCCCGGGCATCAGCAGAACCATTATTGGTAAAACTGATTCTCAAGGACGCTTCTCCACCGGGGCTGTATTCTCCTTCAGTTACCTCATGTGAAGCATACTCAAGGTTTACCGCCTCTACAGGTATCCAGATTTTCCCTGTCCATTCTCCTCCGGCAGAACTCGAAATTTGTAATTCAAATTCGAGGAACATCCCATCTGGAACGTTATCAGAAAGAATAAAATTAAACGGAACCGCATTGCTTTGAGTTGAACCGGTTGAGATATCGCCAAAAGTCGCATTTGAAACGTCAATTGTTACAAGATTATTATCAGGATGTGTCAGGGAAGCGGATACATCATACTGGTTTGAATTCCCGGTATTTTGCAGTGTAACCGTCAACTCAATTTCTTCACCGCGTTGAATGCCATCTATATTATCATCATTCCATTCCCAATCAACAACTCCAACGTAACTTTCAGGTTGGGTGATGGTGATAGTGTCTATCACGGGTATGTAGTCCGGACAAGTTATTGTGACTTCAAGATCACCCGGCTCAACAGCGTCAATTGGCAGCGAGACCACACCCGACTCGTCAGGAAATCCTCCGGAGAGGAATTCATCGCCCTGGCGTAATTGAACATAAGTCTGTGGCAGGAAATATCCTCGATGATCGAGAGATATCTCTAAATAATCCTGTCCCAAGGGTATTTCGTCGGGCATTTCCGGATTCATTGTCAGTGGTCGTTTTACCCACATATCCAATGTTGGATCACCGAAGACGTGATAAATATTCCAGTAAAACTCCACTACTCCACCCGGCGCTCGATGATTCGGAAACCCATAATAGATTTCCCATTTCGCACGTTGTAATGCTTCAGAGATGTTGCGAATATTTTCGACATAGATTCCGTAGAAAAATCCGGCAAGCAAAGGATTATTATATCTTGTCTGAGTATGAAGGTCAGTTGGAGCGATAACCGCAATTCCACCGGTCGGATTATTTGGATTACCGGCAGTGATCCAGTGTTCAGCAAAACATTTGGTGTTGTTGAAGTTGCCGAAATCACCGGTATTGCATGTCGCAGAAACAACAATCGGTAATAGATTTACATTTGTAAGATTATCAATATCAGTTCTATCATATATTGGAGCCAACCATCCTACAGAATTTCCCCAGCCACGGTAGGCAACCCAGTTTGTTCCGGCGTTAATGCTGTTGCTTATATCCCTGTCAGTCGCATTATTACCGCTTCCCTGCCGCCAGGTCAGAGTATCAACATCTGTAAATCCCCAATCGTTCAACAACCTTTCCTGAAGCCATTGAATAGTAGAAAATGTTGTAATCGGCGAATAATAATCTTCTGCAAAATTCCCTACTGCCAGAGTTGCATTTGTCCAGCGATATTCATTCTCAACCATAAAAGGATCACGTTCATAATTCACAACCCGTCTTGAGGCATTCAAAGCTTCATTTGTAGTACCAACAGTCATCCTGCCGATAAAAAATTCAGGGAAATAATCATCTCCTTCGATATGAGTGTATTTCCAATCGGAGACATCAATTTCATTATGATCACTTGGATTTGTTATTCTACCGGAAGGAATCTCAGATCCCCGGTTTTCGTCACCAACGAGGAGAACATATTCCAGGGGTGGATCATGTGAATAATAATATTCTCTAATAGTATTGCGTAGCTGCTGAAAACTTGGGGTAGTGTCAAATTCATATAAAACGACATTATGCCCTTTTTGACGCTTCCATTCTATGAAATCCTGAATGGAAGTGACATATGTTCGGTTGACTACAATGAGGTATGATCCTTTCGTGTCCATTAACCGTACACCGAGATCGTCCAGCTCATTAATCACTTGCGATTGATATGTATTGTAGAAAGCTCGAGAAACAGGACGATGGGGTGGAGCTGTACTGAATCCCGGTATGTTTTCTCCAACAGCGATAGTAATTTCAAGGTGATTTGCATATAATAGCTTACCATCTATCGACTTCTGGACATACTTCACTTGTAATGGTGCTACAGTAAGATCACGGAAGATCCCAGCTTCTCCAAGAGTTACCCAGGGCTCAACATTCTGACAACCGGCTAATGAAATAGCTTCGCTTTTCCCGGAAGATTCATCCCACCTGGTTATTTCACCACCGGTCACGATTAATTCAGCAGTTCGTCCCCAGGGCAGCCTGACCAATCCTCCGTCAAACGATGATTGCTTGCCAGCGAGATAATCAACTTCATTCAATGATTCCGAATTAATTGTATCCGACTTCCATTCAAGTTTAATGGTATTACTACCTTCACTTATTATCTCGAATTTACCATTTTTCGCAGATGCATCCTGATGTTCTAATGAAGATTTGGCATACAGTGGAATAGACAGGCTCAACGTCAGGATTAATCCAACATGGGAAAAAAATCCAAAGTGTGGTCTAATAATACTTTCGGGAATTTTGAATTGCGCTTGCCACATCATACCCTCAATCCAGAAAATTTAGTTCGGCTTTTTGCATAAACAGGCAACGTCTATTAATATTAAGGCAAAAAATAAGCCAAAGAGTTATTGACAGCAGTAAATATTTGGGAATTATAATATTAATAATAAATATAGATCGTGCGAGGATTGAAATGGCATGAATAAAAAAGAGAATTTAAAGGTGATTGCGCAATATATGCATTCTGAAGTAGCCCGGATGGCTTGCGTCCGTGAGGATCGTTTGATGGAAAATTATCTTCGGGGTACAAGCCATCCGGGTTACTTCAGTACTGTATGTTTGTTTTATCCCACGACTCTCGGAGCCAGTACGTTGATGCAGCCAATAATTTGTAAGCTAACGTTTTATCCTGTATAGAAATATTAACAAGTTCAGTTTCGTAAGATTTTTATTATTATTGCGGTATGTTATTGCATGAACGAAATAAATTTATTATTATTAAAATAAGGATTTTCAAAACCCACGCTTTTTTTAAACAGGAGGATGTACTCATGAAACGCAACAATGTTTTTGTATTTTACCTGTTTTTCTTCGCTTTATTCACTTTTTCAGTTGTTCCATCCTACGCGCAAGTAGAATTCACCGAACACGAAATTGTACATAATTACATCGACGCTATTTCTATCCTTGGGATTGATTTGGACAGCGATAGTGATATTGATGTATTAGGTAGTAGTGCGAATGATATTAAATGGTGGGAAAATAGCGGGAACCAGAACTTTACTCAACACAGCATCGAAGAGGATTTAATGGTGCTTGAAGTTCTTTCATTTGACATGGACAATGACTCTGATCTTGACATTATCGGCGCCTCATGGGGAGATGGAATATTCTGGTGGGAAAACGATGGAAATCAAGAGTTTGAGGAACATGAAATAAGCGATGATAATCTTGTTAGGTCTATATTCGTTATGGATATTGACAATGATGCTGATCTCGATTTCTTTTGCGCAAAACGTACGGCGGACGGGATTACCTGGTGGGAAAATGATGGAGATCAGGATTTTACAGAACATGATTTTGGGGATGATTTAAGATCTGTAGGCAAAGCTTTTGCCATAGATCTTGACAATGATGATGATGTGGATATTGTTGGTAGTTCTTCAAGCGGCTTAAAATGGTGGGAAAACGATGGTGACCTGAATTTTGAGGCGCATGCTATATATAATATGAATCCTAATCGTTTATTCGCTGCCGATATGGATGATGATGATGATATAGATATTTTGTATGCTTACCAGTCTTTTAATAGTGGATATGGACTATTAATATTTGAAAATGACGGAGACTGTGTATTCTCGGGGGACTGGATTTCGAATAGATTCGCCTGGGGAAGTGATATCATTGCCGCAGATATAAATTCGGACGGCGAATTAGACGTTGTCTCTGTATCGGGGGGCAATCAAGACAATGTCAGTTGGTGGGAAAATGAGGGTGATTTGAATTTCAGGGAATATAGAATTGAGAACGATTTTAACACGGGCGAAGATATAGATGTGATTGATATGGACGGTGATTACGATATTGACATACTCGGTGCTGCCGGACGCCCCCATCATGATATGATGTGGTGGGAAAACCATGAACTGGATGATTTATCCAGCGTTGAGGGTGAAGTATATGACCTTGAAACTCAGGATTTAATTGAAGGTGCTCTAATCAGTTTCCGTGATTTTGAGTCCATGACTGATGAAGATGGATTTTACTCGATGAATTTGACGAGATGGACCTATACGGTCATAGTTGAAGCAGATGGATATAATCCATTTGAACAAAGTGGAGTTGAAATTGAGGATGGTGAGAATATGTTCAATTTCGCGTTGATCCCATCACCATCTATCAGCATCAATATAGATTCATTAGAATTTTTCTGTTTTGAAGGTCGCTCCGACGGTTCAATTTTCACTATTTCAAACGATGGTTTGGGTACTCTCCACTGGCAAACTGAGATTATTTATGAGGGGCAGGATTCGTTCTGGCTATGGCTCCATGAAGATCATGGCAGTGTCTCTTCCAATGATATCTTCGAAGTGAATGTCGCTGCTTTTGCAGAAGATATAAATCAAGGCAATTATTATGCAATGATTTATTTAATGTCAGATGATCTGGAAAACGATACAATTCAAATTCCTGTTCATTTTGATGTTGCGGTTTATACTGATGTTGAGCATAGCTTTCCTAACGGTCTTCCCAGAGTGTTTGATATCGAGGAGATATATCCAAATCCGTTCAACCCAAGCACTTCAGTAGTGGTAAGCTTACCGGAATCTGCATTTTTGAATCTCAGCTTATATAACATATCCGGTCAAAAGGTTGCTGTGCTCGCAAATGGACAGTACTCACAAGGATATAAAAAATTCACTGTCGATGGCTCAATGATGGCGAGCGGAATATATTTCGTTCATCTTGAAGTACCTGAAAAGGTAAGCGCAATAAGGAAAGTAGTATTGATGAAATAAAAGTGCTACGTTCGGTTGACCGTTACGTAAACTAACGTTACCTTAAGAATTGTTGATTATAAAGGATTTACAAAATATGAAGAATTCAACGATTCAGCGACACTGAAATTGTCGGTTACCATTCAAAAATAGCTGATATGGTTGTTAGGTTAAAGAATAAACAATCGATTCACCTGAATGTTGGCGATTGTTTCTCCATAAAAAAAGCACCTGATGTTTGCCAGGTGCTTAATCCCGAAAACTTCAAAAAGCTACCTTAATAATACAACCTTCCGGAATTCATTAAATCTTCCTGGTATAACTGCATTTACGAAATATATCCCGCTTGAAAGATCGTCTGCCTGGAATGTGAATGGATGAAATCCTTTTTCATAATTTCCCTGGGCGATTAAACCAACTTCCTGACCAAGTATATTCAAAACTTGTATTCTTAAATCTGAAACCTCAGGTAAGTAAACTCCACCAGTTAAGTTTGAATTAAACGGATTCGGATATGGTTCAAAAAGCACAAAATCTACTGGGAGTATACCCTCTTCTTCATATATACCTTCTACAAAATCTTCTGTTGTAAACGACCTTGATTCCGACCATTCTCCTTCACCAGCTCTGTTCGAAGCTGCGACTTTCCAGTAATAGAGCGTTTCATAATCAAGACTGTCTGCGACGTGATTTATCTCGGTAAGGTTATCTTCATCTATCGTTGTTGTTTCAAATGCTGGATCATCGCTGACTACGATACGATAGCTGTCAGCACCATCTACCGCATTCCAATCGAAAGTGACATCATATATACTGACATTTGTTTGATTATCCGGCGGAGCTACAAGTGATGGAGAATCTGGTAAAGGCAGGTATTCAAATGTGAACGACCAAGTCTCAATCGACCAGACCTGGTGTCCTATAATGTCTTCAGCGTGAACTTTCCACCAATAAAGCCCATCACCCTCCACCAAGTCTATAAGCTCAACCGATGTGTCGGACGGAGCATCTATAAGTACGAAGTCAGTGAAAAACTCATCGGTTGATAACCAGACCTCAAATACTACAGAATCACCTTCATCCGCATCGCCATTGTTTTCCCAAGTCAACCACAGGGGGAAGTTGTATATATCTGCTTCGTCCTCAGGACTTAATAGAGAAAATGCTTGAGGTGGATTCTGAGGTTCAATTTGCTCCCACCAGGTGATTTCATCAGCATTATAAGCGGCACCCAGCACGTCAAAATCCCCATCATGATCAATGTCTGCAGACATAGCTGAACTAGCGCCATCGAAATTTCCCTCTATTGAGTGTTTCTCGAAATTCTGGCTTCCATCATTTTCCCACCAGGCTATTTCATTGTCATCAAACGCAGTTGCCAACACATCAATATCCCCGTCGAAATCTAGATCTGCTACAAATAAAGATTGGACACCGTCAAAATCTTCATCGATTATGTGCTCAGTGAAATTTTCATCCCTATCATTCTCCCACCAAATGAGATCACCGGAATTATGAGCGGCACCCAGTACATCCTTATCCCAGTCGCCATCTATATCTATGGCGTAAACAGAAATAGCGCCATCGAAATTTCCATCAATTGTGTGTACCGTAAAGTTCTCGTCATGGTCATTCTCCCACCAGGTGATGGCATCGCCTTCATAAGCCGCTCCCAGCACATCCATATCGCCATCCCCATCAATGTCTATGGCATCAACTGAAATAGCGCCATCGAAATCTCCATCTATTAAGTGTTCTGTAAAGTTCTCGTCACCGTCGTTCTCCCACCAGGAAATGTCATCACCTTCATAAGCCGCTCCCAGGACATCTATGTTGGCATCATGATTTAAGTCTACAGCTATCACTGAACTGGCGCCATCGAAATTTTCTTTTATTATATGTTCTGTAAAGTTCTCGTCACCGTCATTTTCCCACCAGGAAATCGCATCATCTTCATAAGCCGCTCCCAAGACATCCATATCACCATCCCGATCAAGGTCTATGGCTATCGCTGAACTGGCGCCATCAAAATTTCCCTCGATTACGTGTACCGTAAAGTTCTCGTCATGGTCGTTCTCCCACCAGGAAATGTTATCATCATCATATGCCGCTCCCAGAAAATCGATATCACCATCACCATCGATGTCTGCAGGATAAACGCAATTCGCGCCATCGAAATCATTAACGATAACGTGTTCAATCCACTCAATCTGTGAAAAAATCGCAGGTATGCAAAAAAGGAATACGATCAGGAAACAGGTTATAATCTTCATAATAATCTCCCATCATAATTAAATAATATTAAGTTACACATAAATTCTGGATTATCCAACAAAGTGGTATCAAATAAAAATTATTTAATCATGAACCACTAACGTGTGCATGAATCACTTAAAAACATTACACCAGAGGAAATGTGCCATGGAAAACAAAGGAAATTCTATCCAGAAGGGAGATGATCAAAAGAAAAACAATCGGGAAAAAACAACAACTAAACTTGATTTCAAGCAAGAGAAATAACTACTATGTGATAAGCAGAATCACACTTTAGAAATTGTCTATAAGACTCTGAAGACCCACACTGTTTATCTATTCAGATCATGTTGGGCTCTTTATAGGAGGTTTTATGTCACGTCTTTCATATTTCATTGTTACCCTGGTTCTTCTCCTCACTTGGACAATTGTTCTGAACGCAACCCCATACGTTGATCCTTTAATCCTTCAGCAACAATATGTAGAACGTTTAAGAATAAAAGCCTCAAGACCGTCTGCCCCTCAATTCCGAATTCCTAATGAGCTTGACGAGTATGATTATTATGCCGAATGGGAACAAATACTTGATTGGTTGCCATCTTTGCAGATTACAGATCAAGGTCCTAATTTCGGTGGAATGCGTGAAGGCGAAGCTGAGCTTAATTTGGCTCAAACTGACAACACCCAGGAAGCGCTCAGAGACTGGTGCCGGTATGGTTATCTAACTGGTGATACCTCTACCTACCGTGAAAATATTGACGCCGCCTGGGAGTATTGCCTTGAATGGCCAGCGTGGCTTGAAGAGGGTGGAAATCACGTTTACTATCGCGTTCATAATAGCGGGTGGGGTTGTGTCGCAACCATGGAATATGTACGTACATACGGCGATTCAACATTTCTTGAATATGGAGATGAATGTGCTGACTATCTCGATACATATCGTTTGGATGTGAATGGCTTAAACGCACTTGCATCCGGTTCCGGAGCGGGAATGTTATATCATTATGGAGTCTGGCGTGACAACCAGGACTGGATTGATGCTGCGGTCGAGATCGCTGAAGATGTACGCGATTGGATAGAGAGAAATCAAAATAACGTTAATTATGAGACGTGGGTAATGAGCGGCGGAACGGCAGTCTGGGGTGTTGTAACTGCACTTTATCTTGATGATCATGAAGCTGGAATCGCATGGATTGAAGAATACACTGAAGATATGAATACCGTTGCATTTGTTGGTAATATGAACAACTCATTTACAATCTGGTACGGTCATGCCTGGAATGCGATTTATCAGGTCACAGGTGATCCACAAGCAATAGAAAATGTCATCGAATGTACAGAAAGTTTACTGGTTCAAGACGATGATGACGATGATGGTGGTGTTCCTTCCACCCAAGGTCAGGATGATGATGATCAATCATGGACGAGTGCCTATTTATGCTGGTTTACACTTGAGTTCCTGATAGATATTGATTCTGACATAAGACCTTTGAGAGTCACAAGTCCCATTGATGAAGACACGCTCTACATTGGTTTTCCGGTTGAACTTGGACTCGATGTTGCCCATGTTGGCTCAGACAGCCTGTTTGATGTATCCGTAAATGTTCAAATTGATGATTTCGAATCTGAAGAACTATTTGAAATGAATCCCTTTGGGACAAGCCAGGTCACGTTCGAGGATAATTGGATTCCATCAACCGGCGGCGAACATTCAGCCATTTTTATCGTCAACCACGAAGATGATCAGAACCATGATAATGATACACTTTATGCAACTATTTTTGTGGAGGAAGGACTTCTTTTCCGCGGGAGGGTCTATGATTCAGCAACACTTAACGCCAAACCTGCCCGAATTGATGTAGTAGTTTCACCAAGGAGCGAGGATCGGGAAATAATATATACTTTTGATATTCTTAGCGATTCAGGATACTTTTCAGAATTAGTGGAAGGTGGAATTTACACATTTGAAATTTCTCCACTTGCATCACCATATGCATTTCAGGTTCTTGACAGTATTGAAATTTCTGCTGAGAATTTACCATTTGTGAATATTGCTTTAGATTCTGCCAACCTTCTATATATCAGTCAGCAACTTGATGGTATATATGATCACCATTTTCTTTATTCACTCCTTGATATGGAGCGATCTGTTTACCCGGTTAGAACGGGTGAAATAGACTATCCCGTTGATTCATTGGAGCAATTTCAATCAATTATCTGGTCAACCGGCGATCTTGATGATAATATTTTCATGTTAGCTGATAGATATCCTATCTATAATTACGTCGAGAACGGTGGATCTATGCTTTTAACCGGTCAGGGACTCCAGGATCGCTGGGGCAGCAATTTCTTCATGTCTACGAGATTTGGCGCTACCATTGGTGAGCTAGGGATCGATTCTCATACTATGATCGGTAATAATGAAATTGCTATTGTTCCGAGAGATACCCTGTTTATATCCGGACCTGATGGCGCTGACAATCAATTTGCGCCCGACGAGATTACGCCAACAGATGATAGTATTCCAGTTCTTTTCTATGAAAACAGTGAAATGGCTGCTGCGATTGCTTTTGAGCATCCTGAAGATGGATACAGGACTGTATATTGTGCTTTCGGAGTCGAGGCTATTCCCTACAATCCGGAGGTTGATGATATTATTGACCGGGCAGGTTTTCTTGAAAATGTCCTGCTCTGGTTAAATTTCGAAGAAAATATTCTTATTGGAGAAGAGGGTAAGACAATCCCGACATCATATAGTCTCGCTGCATATCCGAATCCTTTTAATTCTACTTTAAGAATTTCAATTGAATTACCCAAACAAAGCCAGGTAAAAGTCAGGATATTGAACGTACTTGGCCGCCATGTAAAGTCATGGAATCCGGGTGTGTTCAGAGCCGGAAGTCATTCATATTTGTGGAATGCAGAAAAAATGTCAAGCGGAATATATTTCGTTCATCTTGAAGTGCCTGGAAAGGTAAGCGCTATCAGAAAAGTAGTATTGATGAAATAAGGAAAAGCAGAAATCCTAAAAGAACTGACGGAACACCAAAAAGTCCAATTGCTTAGGTGAAGGATTTGTTCACATTATAAACGTGTGCTCAGACTGCATGCTGCCGAGTTTTACCGGAACTAATCTTTTATATCAATGAACTTTTGCGTTTTTTGTATATTGCAAATATTATTTATCTATAAAGCTGGAAATGCCGGTGTTAGATTATTGATATGAACGAGGTGATGGAATAAGCGCAAGGCATGTTCGTTTGGCAGTTGTTTCATTCGAGACTTTATGGATTATTAAAACCAGGAGCAATGTCTCACCACCACCCAAGCATTTTCCACCAGATCATACCTGGACCTAACCAGATGACCAGATGGAATAATGACACGAGAAAGCCTTTCGAGAACCAGGTATGCGCGGGGACATAGCCGAGTCCAAAGTAGATTATGACCGGTCCGGTCGAATAGTTCGTAGTGCAGGCGCACAGATTTGAAAAGTAAGCCAGGATGGCAATAGACAGCATTACCGGTGCACCGACCCCCAACGCCACACCGAAGAAAGCGGCAACGAGTGCGGAGATATGGGCTGTTAACATGGAAAACCCATACATGGAATAGAAATAGATCAAGGCGAGAATCAAGATGACGGTGATGCCGTTAAAGTTGCCAACCAAGTCTTGCATATATGACGAAAACCAATCGATAAGACCATAGTTTTTGAGGCTGTTTGCCATCGTGAGTAATCCCCCCAACCAGATCAGTGTATCCCACGCCTTGCTAATTTCAATAATATCTCCCCACTTCAACGTCCTGGTCAGGATGAGCAGACAAACGCCGATCCAGGCAACAAGCGTTGTACCCATGCCATGGAATGGCTTTGTTGACCACAGTACGATCAGTACAATAAAGACGATCCCCATCATCTTCTCGCCCGGTTTCCAATTGCCCATTAATTCGAGTTCTTTACGAGCCTTCTCCTGAGCAGGAAGAGTATCCTTTAGCGTGGGTTTTGCTATAAGATTAAGAAAGAGTGGGAGAAGCAACAGACCGATGAGACCGGGAACGATTGCACCAAGCGCCCATGTTCCCCATCCAAAATCAATATCAAAAATATCACTGGCAGCTCGCGCCACCAGCGGATTTGCAGCCATACCCGTGAGAAACATCGCAGCGGCAATCAGGTTCGCATGAGCGCCAACAAGCACCAGGTATTCCCCGGCTCGTTCAGGGTTCTTTCCGGGATGAGAGTCCAATGCATTTGCAAGCGATAGTGTAATCGGTGCAAGGATACCCCCTCCCCGGGCTGTGTTCGAGGGTACGACCGGTCCCAACAAAAATTCAGCACCGCAAATTGCGTATCCAATTCCGACGGTTGATTTTCCAAGCAGTTTGACAAGCATCAGTGCCAATCGTCTGCCAAAACCGGTCTGCACGACACCGCCAGCAATTAAGAACGCGGCAACAACGAGCCAGACAGTTGAGTCACCGTAGCCTGAGAGCGCTTCTTTAGGAGTCAGTGTCTTCGTCACCATCATAGCAACGAGCCCAAATAAGACCATGGCGCCCATGGGAAATGGACGCAGGATAAAGCTGATAATCACAGAGATGAATACCGCAAAGATGTGCCATGCTTGCACTGGCATATTTTGCGGAATGGGTAAGAACCAAAGTATTATAGCAAGAGTAACACAGATACTGAGTTTCAGGAGACTCTGGTTGCGGGAGAGTTCTTGCGGTGTATGGTTCATCTCGCTTTATTTTCGCGTTTCAAGGGTGGTGGTTGCATTTCTTTAGCATCTATTTTATCAATAATGCTTTGCGAGTTTCTTTTATAGCTCCTGCTTCAACTATAAAGAAGTAGATGCCGGAAGCTGCTGTTCTATCCTGCCAGTTGAGCTGATGATAACCCGGTGATCTCGTTCCATAGTTTATATTGGCGACCTCTCTTCCGAGAAGGTCTAAGACTTTCAAGGAAATGGCAGCTTTCTGCGGAAGAGCAACCTCAATCGACACAGAAGGATTAAATGGGTTGGGCCAGGGCTCACTAACAGAGTACTCCACCGGCATTATTAACGATTCGCCGGCATCGGAGTAAGACAGGTAGAATTGAGATACATCTGATGAGGTTTGCGCTCCAGCTTCATCCATAGCCACGACCCACCAGGTGCAAACTTGTTGGTATTCCAAATCAAATCCGATAGTGTCAATACAGACAGAAAAGTCGTTCATCAGTAATTCATCAAATCGGGCAGTATCACCGTTCGTGGCAATATTAATGGAATAATAAACCATCCCATCAGGATCGTTTGACGTTTCCCATTCAAAATTGACAACATCGCCTTCCACAGAATCGCCATTTTCAGGGCTTAACAACCTGAAGGGTGAAGGAGCAGTATTCTCATTGATAATAGTAAATATTACCTCGTCACTGTCTGAAATATCCTCAGGATTTGTCGCAATAAACGTAATAGTATCAGATCCTGTCCACTCTTCATCAGGCGGAGTGATCATTACAAACCGATTTACAATTTGCACGATCAGGTCATCATTCCCCTCCCACGTCCAGAACAGCCGGTTGTGGGGGTAGTTTGGATCAAGTGAATAATCGTCTAATCGGAAGTATTCAAAAGAATTACCAACGATAATTGTCTGGTCAGGGATGTTGCCGACAAATGGACCTGTTCCATCTTCAATAACTGCAAGAGATACGGGTATTTCTTTACTTTGCAGACTCGTATCATTTGTCCGGATCAATATTGAACCTTCATACTCTCCAAAGGGGATGTTTTCACCGGAAACCGTGACTAACGTACCACTATTCCCACCACCGGGTATAATACCTGCACTACTTGAAAGCGATAGCCATACGGATGGAACTGATACTTTAATTGCCAGTTCATTCTCAATATAATTTGCACTATTATGTAAGATGGTCAGTCCTATATCCCGATCATAATCCTGTATGCCGATAGTGGATTCGTCAAGACGATCATCGTTGGGTATGTTCATATCAAGATATTGAAAAATGATCGCTCCACTTTCATTAAAAATAATTTGAAAAGTATATGGTCCGCCTCTTCCACCCCAGCCCCTGACCTCGGAATACGTTACTACTACACTATCATTATTATTGCTCCAGAGAGAAATTTGACCATCTCCTTCTTCGGTCAGATCTAAATCATCCCACCAAGGGGCAATTATCCCTCGTGAAGCCAGGTTTGTAGGTAAAGCCCTGTTTCGCCATAATGCATCCTGTTCCGGAGCAAGAGTGATATACCCATTTGTACATATCCAGAACAAGCTGTACCCGGATCCATAGTATTCAAAATCAAATGGAAAATCGTAAGGGCCTGCAAAACCGTCATCACCATCAGGCCTGAAACCGGTTATCTCTTCGCCTTCCCGTTCATGCCATTGAAAAGGTGTGCTATTTATTTCATTCGAATCCCGCCAGATATATCCAAAATTATCAGGACCTCCCCAATTGTCCAGTTCTTGCGGTCCGGGCAACCCTTCATCACCTTTTTGTTCCTTCACTTCCCAATTTATTTGCTTCTTTGGTTGAGCTGTCACCCCGGGTCGCATGGTTCCCAAGCCTCGGTCGTCAAGTTCCGCACCTGATTTTGCAATCGACTTTATAGATTTCCTTGATGTGCGCAAACCTGTTCTCCGGTTTCGTTCAGTTTGATCCAATTCGCCATCAATCACTAATGCAGTCCATGTCAATGCTCCACCGGTCTCATTAGCAATAAGTATCGAATCGCTTTCAGTGCCGCCGCCGACTACAATAAAATTCATTCGTTCCGGGGAGATTGATGCTTGAGGCGGATTACTCATTAGACCAAGGTCATCCGTGAAAAGAATTGCGCGACCATTTTCTAGAGGAGCTGCTCCTTCAGATTCGCTGTTCCAGTACGCATATTGAAGACCTCTGCTTTGATCAGGACATTCGATGCCGATAGTTGCATAATCATTATCGCTTATATCATTTGATCGATAACTGATTGTCTGGTACTGAAAGAGAATTTTTCCGTTACCGGTATTGGTTTGCCAGACAGCAGGGTCAAACAGGATTAACTGGAAATCTTCATTAACATTATTGTGTGCTGTCCTGCAATTCCACTGTACAATCAACCTGCCGCCAGCAACATCATTATACGTGTAAATCCCACCGCCGGTTGTGCGAAGATCATCCCAGAAGGGTGCAATCATGGCTGGCGGTCCATTTGGATTTGGTATTGGCCAGTTCCGAAAGAGAGGTATCGAAGGGTGTGCACCAAAACACATCCAGCCATTACTGCATATCGTAGCCTGTCTGTAATCTTTGCCATAATACCTGAATGTAAAAGGAAGATTGATAACAGCGGCATCATCGTCTTCGTCGGCAATATCCTCAATTACCAGCAACTCACCGATTATACTAATTTCAGTCCAGGCATAAGTTGGAACTGTACTATATATTGAATCAGAATCCTCGTCATCGAGTGCCCAGTAACCATATTCATCCGGACCTATCGGACCGTTTCCTTGCGGATCAGCGATAAACAGAAAATATTGGATGCTGTCAGTTGCGCCTGATTCATTCTCAATTATCAAAACCAGTGGAATTATTTCGCCAATGGATGCAAGTTCGTTTACCGAAATCTGAAATGGATCGTCTTCGTTATCACTTATATTTCCAGGTTCAATATCATCAAATGATGCAATACTGTCTATAATCGTAATAGATTCACTTGTTGAACGTAGAACTGCCGATAGTGCAACAGCCGCTATGGAACCGGTATTTTCAACTCCAAGATAAAAATCTTCGGTTTCTCCGGGCATTATTTTGTTCTCTTCATTCATAACGACCGGTTCGCCTGAAGCGATAAACGATCAGGCGGTTACAGGAATCGGAACTGCTGAAACAAAATCTTCACGACCTACTATTGTCAAAGTTAAAGAAGGAACAGCACCATCCTGTACTCTTGATGCCACTCGAACCTGGATGTCATCCATTAGAGTATGCTGGCCGCCGGGAGCTAAAGCTGGAACAATCAGTTCATCAATATGGTGACATATCAACCGTGAATCTTCACTGGTGATAATAGCATTATACTGTGTGGAAGAATCAGTGCCGCTGTTGCTTACCGTTAGTTCAAGTGTCAACATTTCGCCTGGATTAGCTTGGCCATTCCCTTCATCTCCATCGTCGATTCCGACGGAAACAAATCCAACAAAAATATTATCAGTACTTTTTCTGATTACCATCTGGTAAGGAATAATATTGTCGCCAACCACAGTAAGCATCAGGGAATCATATTCCGACGGTTCGGCGATTAATAACCTGGTGTATCCAAATTCATTGAAACGACGGGAGTCTATGATTTCATCATCAAGAGTGAGGGTTGCCCAGGAATATTCGGGAAGATCTCCGGCAACGTCTATTTCCACGTCCAAATGATTTTGACCAGATCCAAACTCAACATCGTGTATTACGACCGGCTGTAATGGTACACCTGCCCAAATCCTTAGAGCAGGATCGCCCATCAAATTGTTCCAGTGGGAGAAATCGTCAATATGTACCTGGTCGTTTGTGCCGATGTAGGCTTCGTATAAACGAATTTTTGCGTGAACAAGCGCCCAGCCTATTGATCTGATATTCTGATGCAAAACACCTTCGTAAAATGCTGCATCAATTACATTATTAAACCGGGTATGTGTCCCGGCAGTCGAAGTACCGATACAGGCGACACCACCCCTAAAATTATTGATACCTGTGCCGGCTCGAAAAATACCCTCACTTTTTGAGGTCGCTTCGTAAGTGAAATTACCGGTACCACATGTAATTAAAGTGAAGACAGGCAGCCGGGTACTATTAGTAAAATTGTTGATATGATTGTTAGTCCATCCACTCATTCCCAGGTAACCGCGATAGTTGACAAAACATGCGCCGTTATTCACGCTATTGACAATAAAATTTGGTATATTCCCTTCCATCGTGTACCATAATGTGTCCGATGAAATATCATTTTCGGTGAACATCCATTTTATTGTACGGTTCGTGTAAATAGTGCTGATTCCAGAACCAGAACCGGCTGTCAAAACAACATTTTCAAGCCACCTGGTATCATCAACTTCTACATCACGTTCATAAGCAATTGTTTTATTGACTACTCTAAGCAGAGTGGTCAAATCCCTGACGCTGAATCTTCCGACAGATATATCAGCAAGGATATCGTTGCCATCAAGCAAAGAATATCCATAGTCGCCATATTCCGAATGATGCACCATGCGGAATGGAGACTGGATAGCATTACCGCTGTCGCCAATCAGCAAAAGATGATCCAGGGGAACAGCTTCCTCATCGTTATAACGATTTCTTACAAGCTGCATAATAGAGGTTGATGAGGCAGTGTTAGCCGGTGATTCTATTTCAACAGTATAACCCTGTTGAATTTTCCAGCTTATATAACCTGCCAATGCATTGCGAACATTCTCGTCTTCATCGGCAACGATCAGGATACGTCCAAGCGGGGCAACTTCCACAAAATCGAGTTCGTCTAATTCATCAGTATTGAGAATATGGCTGTCTAAAATTCGCCGCATGTCGGAAGATATCCGGATTTGCCCGGTTCTTCCCGCTGATCGATTATCAACGCCATCAAATTCTGCTGTTAAAACAATGTCTTTTGAAATGGACAACCTTCCGCTCTCATCGAAAGCAAAGGGAACAATCTTTATTGGAAAAATACGGACACCGCGAAAAAGCGCCGGTTCGCCGACTTCAACGTATGGTTGTTGATCAACCCGGTCTGGCATGTAGATTTCAGTTGCCTCCGAACTGTTTCCAATCCGGATTGCAGCATTTAATCCTGTGCCATTCGGAACTGCCACCCAGGCAGCAAGCTGGGCAAGTGAAGAGATATCAGACAGCGAATTTATATTGTTCAGGTCATAGTTTTGAGGATTGTCAAGCAATGAAGTAGAATTTATTTCCAGGTGGGCTTCAATTCCTGTCCGGTTCGAGCTTATTCCTGACCAGGAAACTGGCTCAGATGTTTGAACAGCCAGACCCTCTGACAGTTTTCCAATTAAAAGCAGGAAAAATAAAACTGCCTTTTCTTTGCTATGTCCTGAAATCTTCATTGGTAATAGTATGAATTTTTCTTAAGCCTTTTTTGTTGTCATCGGACAGATCATAATTCAATAAAGTTGTCTTGTATGATGTTTTTATGAGAAGAACAAATCGAATCTAATATAGATTGAGAAGTTAGAAAAGATTTCGAGGTACGGCAACAAGAAATAAGAGGAAAATGAAAATATTTTACTAAGACAAGATCAGTAGAATTTCTAAAAAATAATTATCTATTGCCCTTATTCGATTGACAATGCTCATCATCATTCTCATATTATTAAATGCGGGTTACAGACAGATTAATACTCCGCTGAATTCAGTCATATCGGTTGATATATTTATATATTGCAATAAACTATATCTGCATTTTCACTTATCTTAAAGAGGCTTTATGTTTACACTGGCTTCCAACCCATTGATCTCAGCTGAAGCGATAGCTGAGCGTGTTTCAGAGCTCGCAGGATATCTTTCTACTGAGTTCGTTCCCAAAGGTCCGGTCACAGTACTTGCCATGCTGAGGGGAAGCTATGTTTTTGCCGCTGATCTGCTGAGAGAACTTTCTCGAAAGGGAGTCATAATTGAAGAAATAGACTTTATCGAAGCCTCAAGTTATGGTGCAGATACAGTATCATCAGGAACTGTCCGGATCAATAAGGGTTTCAGTTGTGATATAACCGGTAAACAGGTACTTATTATTGACGATATTCTTGATACAGGCAATACGATTCGCCATATCCTGGGTTACCTCGCTGACCAAAATCCCAAATCTATAACTACCTGTTTTCTTTTAGACAAACCGTCCCGTAGGGAACATGACGTCGAAGCTGATTATGTCGGTTTTAAAATAGAAGATAATTTTGTCGTCGGTTATGGACTGGATTTCAATCAACGGTTCCGTGAGCTGCCGTACATAGGAATTATCGAGGAAAGAGCGTAAATAGTTCCTGTAGAAAAACAACAACCGCCGTCATTGCGAGGAAGCGAAGCGACGAAGCAATCTCCTGAATTACAACAATCTAAAATGATTGAGATTCTTCACTTCGTTCAGAATGGCATAAAAATTAAGTACTTGTGGTTTGGTCTAAACAATTACAAATATTCAGGAACCGATGATATTTATTAAGTCACTTCACTGTTGATACCGTTAATATGCGAAATTTCTTCCACAGACGGCGTCCACGGTATTTAATATTTGCCCGTATCTTTGCAGTATCAGGAATAATTGCGGGGGTAATCTGGGCTGAACGTTTTGCGCCCATGTTGACCTCACGATTGAAACTCAATACTTTCATTGATCTTGGAATAAAATTATATAATAAATATGTTAAACAAGCATGAGTTCCGGCGCTATTATATTAGTATCCCTTGCGGCGTTTCTTGTACTCCTGATGTCTCTTGACAGGCTGCTTCAAGCCTTCAATCGACCACCCGGAAAAATATTCGACGGAATTCAACTCATTGTTGCCATATCCGGCGTTGTTGTTCATGGAATTCTGTTTGGCGGCATTCCGTGGACAATAAAATTCTTCCTTGTAACAATTACAATACCTGCGCTGATTGAAATTATTGGAATCAAAACCGGTTTCCCTTATGGTAAATATCGCTATACGGAAAAAGCAGGCGCGGTTATTCCGGGGGGTGTGCCATTAACAGTAATTCTCATGTGGTGGGGATTATTGTACGTGGCATTTAATACTGCAATTGCCTTAACAAATATCCTTCACATCGGAAACCCAGATATCCTGATAATTATTATAACTGCCATAGCGGTTACTTTATGGGATCTGACAGGTGATCCTGTAGCGGTAAATGCGGGTCTCTGGACCTGGGAAAAACCCGGTAGATATTACGGTATTCCTGCGACAAATTTCGCGGGCTGGTTATTCACCTCAATCATCGCGATCTTAGCGGTAAGGATTATTGCCGGGACATTCCCTGATCCTGACAACCTGTCAATACCCGGCTGGTTGATATTTACCCCCGTATTTCTTTTCGGAATCCTCCTGCTGAATTATGCCGGTGCGGCAAAAAAAAGAGGGCTGCCCCTTGCTGCCTGGATCAGCCTGTGTTATGGTCTATTTGTACTTGCCATATTTGTTCTGAACAGTATTTGATTTAATAGATACTCCGGTTGGAGAGTAGTCCTTTGCGTATTCTCTGAGATCTTTGCGGTTTATCTTTTTTTACCGCAGAGAACTCAAGTAGGCGCTAAGTTCGCTAAGAATATTTTTGCGTTCTTTGTGGATTCTCTGAGATCTTTGTGGTTTATTGGGGTTCTGTAAATCAACGCACGTATAACAGTTTTCTCGTGGTATTCCAGCCTGAATCGGATGAGATCCTGAGGAAATATACTCCTGATGAACCTTGAGCCCACCAGCTCAGGTGATGATAACCGGGATTGAGTTTGTCGTCAATGAGAACAGCAACACTCCTGCCAAGGATATCATAAATTTCAGCTTTTACAATCCCTGATTTGGGCACACCGACAACGACACGAACAACAGGATTAAATGGATTGGGATACACAGCCGATAGTTCCCAGGTTGTGGGAATGCCTTCAAACTGTTTTGCAGCGACATTGTTGCCGTAAAAGAGAACATGGCTCTGGTTGGAATTGGTAGTGTGACCGGCAATGTCTTGAGCATAGACGTGCCAACGGTAAACGTTTTCCAAATCAAGATCATTGATGGTTCTAAACGTATCCTGGTTTGTCCTGAAACTTCTCGGATGCTCGAGATCATCTTCTGGTGTTATTACAAGCACATAACTCACTTCATCATCAATGGTATAATCAACCGATTGATTCCAGGTGAACAGTATCGAATCATTTTCGATGATTGAGCTATCTGCAGGAGTGCCGAGATCGAATGGTTCAGGTGGGAATCCTTCGTTAGTAATGAAAACACGGTGAACTTCGTTTGAATATGTACGCAAACCCAGGTTATCTTCAGCATACACCTTCCACACGTAATCAGATTCATAACGTGGGAATTCCGAAATTGATATGAATGTGTCGGTGTTGGTGAAATAAATGGACGAATCGACAAATTCGTAATTTCTGGCTATCTCAAACCAGTAGCGAACTATGTCGCCTTCATTGGGATCAATCGCAGGATACCAGGTGAACTGAACATGAAAGAATTCATTGGTATCTTCATCTGCCGGAGAGCCAAGACTGAATGGTTCAGGAGCAAAACCATCTCCTGTTACAAATAAGTTGCGTACTTCTGTAGAATAGGAGCGCAACCACATATCATCTTCAGCATAGACACGCCAGTAATAAAGGGTCTCCAAGCCAAGAATAGCCGCATCCACGAAAGTTTCGGTTCCGGCTGGGACAAGAGTTGACTGTTCGAAATCCTCAAAAAGTGAATATTCCAGGGTATAACGGATTTCGTCATCTTCGTTAGGATCTGCCGCAGCATCCCATCTGAAGACTATCGGCATGGTATCGTTGGTATCCGTATCCGCCGGGGAAACAAGATCGAACTCCTCAGGAGGTTCGAATTCTGTATAGCGTTCCGCTGAGAAAGGAATAATATCTAACCTGGTATCGACGGTATCGCCTAAACCATCAGGATTCTGTTCTTCATGAAATGGTCCCGATTCATCACCCCAGAAATTGTTTTCTGCTTCTATAACTCCCATATTCCCTTCCCTTCTGGAATAACCTGCCGCTATTGGATTGTTTCCGATAAAGTCGTTATCGTAAACATCAAAAGTAGCGTCCTCGAGGGAAGTTAATGCTCCGTAATACATCGTATCCGCTTCCAGCCCAATATAATTGGTATTGGCTACAAAGAGGTTATCATGTATCGTGACGAAAGGTTCCCTGTTATTTGCCCTCGTGCCATAAATTGCACCGGCAAAAGTGGAACGGTTACGGATGAACACATTGTTGTATATAATGCCGTTATCTTTCATTTGTAAGGCACCTCCCCCGCGTTCGGCTTCATTTTCAATAAAACTATTATCAGATATCTCCGTATATTCCATTTCCGGACCTATTACAGCAGCTCCTCCTACTCCGCGCCGATGAACAACATCAAAAGCTCTGTTTCCAGAGAATAGATTCCTGCGAATGATCAGTGAGTCCATAAAGGAGCAGGAAAGAGCTCCCCCGAATCCACCAGAGTTTTGCAAAAAAATATTATCTTCCATTATACTATCCAGATAATATATTCTGATCGCTCCTCCAGTACTGCGGGCTGTATTTCCTTCGAAAAGGTTCCTCCTGATAACAGTTGAAGCTCCAAAGATGTTGATAGCGCCGGAAATATTGTTCGACTCATTATTAATAAAGGAATTATATTCGATGATCATGGTGGAGTAGCTAACCCCCAGTGCGCCGACGGTATTCGCTGCATTGTCTTCAAATCGATTATATCGAACGCTGCCGTCACAATATTGTAAATATGCAGCGCCATAACTACGTGCTGCGTTATCCCTGATTATATTTCTTATTAAATGAATCTCAACTAATTGATCTTCAATTCCATCAGCCCGGATACCACCTCCGATTGAATCGGGCAGATTACCCTCTGTAATTGTCAATCCAAAGATTATTACCGCCCCCACAGTACCTGGCCGAATTGTTATCGGACGAAGGTCGTGTGCTCCCAACAGTATCGTTTCTTCTATTACTGAGGTATCTTCATCGAGAATATATTCGCTGGCTATTGTCAATCCGTGCAGGCGGATAATTACACCTTCTTCGTATTCTCCTGTCGCTAATAGTACCGTATCGCCCTGGCTCGATTCGTCAATAGCATCTTGAACAGTCTCGTGATCATTCGGCACAGGGAGAATGTCAGCATTTATTTTTTGTCCAATGAAGATGAAAAATAAAGAGGTGCAGAGGATAAATAGCATCCTGGAGTGGGATGAAGTGCAATCCTGGAAACGGAAATGTCTAACAGTGTCATTGAAATTATTCGCTTCGTTCTTATGAACAAGGCTCACCTGCTGACTCCTTAGAAAGTAAAGAATACTGATAAAGAATAAATATTTCCTATCTAAGAACATCGTATCTTTTATTTATACTGATCGATATATTGGTATAATGAAATATTACTACGTGATATTCGAATCCGATGGGGCTGTCCCATAATTCTGAAAAATGATAATAATGTCATTCCTGCGAACACAGGAATCCAGGAATATCAAGTGGTTAGTAAGATGTGGATTCCCGGATCAAGTCCGAGAATAACATTATGGGATAACTCCCAACTAAACAACTACGTAAGCAAATTATTTAAAATATTTCAGTTGCTTATGGATTGCATGGTATAATGATAGAGTAGCCAACACTGCCCTCTGTTCCACCGTCATCGTCAAGTCTATAAAAAATATCGTTATCACCTGGATCAGCAACCCAATCTATATCTTCGAAAGTATGCAATTGAGGACCATTGGGATCACGTGTCCAATCAGCTTCCGTTTCACCATCGATCTCAATTATTATGCTTGCATCAACTGATTGAATATCTCCACCCGTAAGATCACCAAAGTATATCTTACCTAAGGCATCATCAGTCGATGGTGCAGTAATGTGATAGTGTCCTACATCGACTGCAGGATCATCTGCAAGCCATGACTCATCCTCCCATGCTCCAGCAATGAATACCGCTACCAGCACAATAGCAATGACTATAGTACAAATCCATTTCACCTTCATTTTACACCTCCGTTTTAATGAAATCAAGTACAATAGTTAACATAAGTTTTTTTTTTTTTGCAAAATCAAGACTTTGAGCCTACTAAATTGCTATTTTTGCTGTTTGGCTCTCGGAGCATTGTTGAGGATGAGTCTTCTTTTGTGAAATGGTTTGTTGCGAAGGGTAGGGATTATTAAATAACGAGTTGGAAATTGATGTCCGGATTCCCTGGTCAAATCCGCCTCGGGCGGATAAATCCTGCCCCTACAATATGCGAATTTATTCCAAGGGCTTCAAATGTTCTAACTATGAAATACGCCGTCCGGGTTTGACCTCGTCATCGGGAGTTAATAGTCTCAGGTTTTTGTCGTCCTGTACAGCGAGGAGCATTCCCTGGCTTTTTACACCGCGAATTTTTGCCGGTTGAAGGTTTGCCACGACAATAATAGTGCGTCCGATCAATTCTTCAGGGGAATAATGCTGAGCGATACCTGCAACGATCTGTCTTTTCTCAGAGCCAATATCGACTTGAAGCCTGAGTAACTTATCTGTGTCTGGGACAGCCTCAGCTTCCAGGATAGTTGCAGTGCGAAGATCGACCTGCTTGAACTGGTCATAGGTGATGATTCCATCTTCAGGAGTTTTGGCTGGTTTCTTTTTCTCCGGTGCAGGTTTTTCGATTTTTTCGCTGGTTTTAGGTAGTGTTACACGGGGAAAGATAGCGTCACCATGGATGACTGTCCTGCCGGAGAGCACATCTGACCAGGCTGTATCCTGCCATACGATATTATCATTCAGCGGTGCATTAATTCGACGCAACAGTTCAAGTGTTTTTGAAGGCATAACCGGGCTTAACAGGACTGTGGCAATACGTATTCCTTCAAGCGCCACTGCAAGCGTTTCTCCAGCCGTATCAAGGTCGGTTTTGGCTGTTTTCCAGGGCTCTGCGACAGTCACATAACGATTGATCGCGCGAACAAACTGCATGATTTCCTCAATCGTTGAATGCATCTGGAGTGATTCGATCTTTTTGCGGACTTCTACAGCAGTACGTCCTGCGAGGGAGATAATTTCGTTCTCATCATCAACTGGAACGTCCGGAACAACACCATCGAAATACTGAACCAGTAGTTTTGTCAGGCGGTTCACCAGGTTTCCGAGATCATTTGCAAGGTCAGAATTTACTCGTCTGATAAAGTTTTTTTCGCTGAATGCCGCATCCTGCCCGATAACCATCTCTCTCATCAGTACGTAACGGAAAGTGTCGGCTCCGTAAGGTTCTACCAGGTCAAGCGGTTTAATAACGTTTCCCGTGGTTTTGGACATTTTTACATCATCTTTCGCCAGCCACCATCCATGAGCCAGGATGTGTTTCGGCAGTTCAAATCCGGCAGCATGAAGCATGATGGGCCAATAGACAGCATGGGTCGTAAGAATGTCTTTTCCAATAAGATGGTAGTTGCAGGGCCAGGAGGGTGAGGTGCCTTCAGGCGGTGAAATTGTGGCTGAATAATAATTGATTAATGCATCAAACCAGACATAGATGACATAATCCTCATCCCATGGAATTGGAATACCCCATTTTAACCGGCTCTTGGGTCTGCTGATGCATAGATCTCCCAGGGGCTGACGGAGAAAACCGAGTACTTCATTAAGTCGAAATTCAGGAAGTACCGCATCATGGTTTTTCTCATAATATTCAATCAACCAATCCTGGTATTTTGACATTTTAAAGAAATAATTGGTCTCCTTGATTTTCTCCACAGGACGATTTCCAATCGGGTCCTTTCCGTCGATCAGGTCCTTTTCGGTAAAAAACCGCTCCTCTGAAACTGAGTACCAGCCTTCATATTCTTTCTGGTAAATATCGCCCTTGTCATAGATATTGTTAATAATATCAAAGACTACTTTTTTATGCCTGTCTTCCGTAGTGCGGATGAAGTCATCATAACTGATGTCCAGTTTCTCCCACACTTCTTTGTATCGTTTGGAGGTGAAATCACAATGTTCCTGTGGGCTGCGTCCGAGTTCTCTTGATGCATCAGCAACTTTCTGACCATGCTCATCAGTGCCGGTCAGGAAATGAACATCTTCTCCAAACAGACGATGATAACGTGTCAGCACATCAGCGAGTATGGTTGTATAAGCGTGTCCAATATGCGGCTCATCATTGACGTAGTATAATGGCGTAGTAAGATAGAATTCTTTTTTCATGTTACTGTTTCAGTACTTTCTTTAAGTTTCTTTGTTTATGGTAAGGATTGATTTCAGATTTCACCGTATCAATTAGTCCGATTAGTATAAAGCGACAGTATGATTGAGTTAGTTCAATATTGAAAACCGGAATATAGTAATGCTAACAAGTAGTAAATGCAAATATCACCTTATAAACTTCCCCAAAGGGGAACAATATGAATAGCCGTGGGTGTCAAACCCACGGAAAATGATTGCCACAACCATCTCGTCCCTGAAAGGGGCGTACAACAGTATGTTCAACCCCTTCAGGGTTGGTATTATTGCTTTTACTCCACTCCACGGGTTTCACCCGTGGCTATTCATATTTATCTCCTTCGGAGATATTTTCATCAAAACAAAGAAACCCCACATCACATTCAATAAAGCTGAATACTCTATTGCAAAGAGGATTCAAGGGTTGCCGGTCAAATTAAGCCATCATTTGTCGATCAAAATGAACAGACACAACAGTACACATAAGCCGTAAATCCCCGAACCACCTTATCATTTCTTCGGAGAATGTCGATTTTTGGAGCTTCGATGTTTGCCGGGCTTTGAGTATGCACTTTTATGCTTTTTAGGACTTTCTTTCGTAATTGGAGCTATTTCTACCATTTCTATTAATTTTGAAGTTTGTTTTTGTTTTGGTTTTGTAACAGGTCTTTTTGCTGTTTTTGTGTTTTTAGCATTTACCTTTGGTTTTGATTTTTTTGAACCTGAATATCTCTTTGTTTTTGGGTGCTTTTTTGCAGATTTTTCTGGTTCAGCCGAAGCGACAAGGTTTCCAGTGACTTCTTCCTGTAGAGAAGGATCTTTTTTGAATGTAATCAGGGACGGTGGTTCTGTGGATTCAAGATCCCAATCAGAGAAGGTTTTCATTTGGTCAATACTAAATGAACTACGATTCCCATCTCTCCAGCAGATTCCACAGGATTGCGAACACATATCAATTTTCTCAACAATTCCATCTCCCCGAGGACCTTTTACTTTTGTTTCCAGTTTTGGGAACAGATTGTTAACATCTCGATATTGCTCGACCTCGTACCTCAGGCAGCAACGTAACCTCCCGCATAACCCAGTATTTTTCTGGGGATTCAGCAAAAGATGCTGTTCTTTTACCATATTGGTGGTAATAGGCTGAAATTCCCTGATCCAGGCACAGCAGCATAGTTCAAGTCCACAGATACCAATCCCGCCCAGACGTTTCGATTCGTCTCGTGAGCCTATCTGGCGTAAATCAATACGAGTCCGGAAGTGTTGCGCCAGATCCTTTACAAGTTCGCGAAAATCGACCCTGCCGTCGGCAGTGAAATAGAAAGTGAGTTTTTTGTTGTCAAACTGATATTCGGAATTTGCCAGTTTCATTTCCAATTCGTTTTTTTGCACAAATTCACGAAATATATGTCTGCTTTCTTTCTCTAATCTCCTGTTATCTTTTTGTTTTAGAATGTCATCTTTATTGGCACGGCGCAATATGGGTTCAATTTCTTCCTGTGGCTGATCCTCTTCCAGCCAATTTTCCATATCTGATTCAATCAGGCTTACATGACCCATATCTTCACCCCTGTCTGCAGCAACGATTACTATATCGCCGATGCTTAAGGGGAATTCTTGTGGATTTGAATATATCCCTTTGCGCCGCCCTTTGAATTCAATTTCAACGAGCGACATCATTATCTCCGATTAACTTATTCAGAACATAGTGAATGAAAATATTTAGATTTTTATCACACTATCAGATTACTACTTCATCATCCCCGGTTACAACACCCTATCAAAATTAGCTCTTATTAATGATATTATTCATCCGCATTGCGATTAATACCTGATGTTATAAAAAATGTATTATTGCGGCTTATTTACTGCCGGCGCAAACAGTATTTTTCTCAAGCTGACTAAAAGAGTATGAATAACCACAGCCGGTTGAACATTTCCTGTCAAATCCAGGCGAGCCTGATCAATCTCTTCCAGCGCCATAGCAAAATCACGTCCGCTGCAAAAATTAGCGAAACGTACCAGGGCTTCTTCTTCAGATTGTTCTTTATTTTCATCGCTTGATGAATCATATCTTTGGACGTCCCGCAGCCATTCTATCATTAATCCAAGCAAACGTGGTAGATTACCCGCCTTATCTCTGCCGGTTAGTTTATCAACTTCAGCGTCAATAATCCCCGGGTCTCCTTTTGCCAGTAATCGAAACACTTCAACTGCTTTTTCAATTTCTTCTACGGGATTTCCTGATGCCCATTCAAGGGCTCTATACCATGAACCGTAAGAAAGCCGTGTAGCTGTTTTCGCCTGTTGTTCGTCAACACCAATTTTCTCCTGAAGTTCATTTTTTATTACCTCGCCCGGCAGAGGAGGAAAACGAATTGCTTGACAGCGCGAATATATTGTTGAGAGTAATCGTGATTCATGTGAAGAGATCAAGATAAAGACTGTACCAACGGGAGGTTCTTCCAATAATTTCAAGAATGCATTTGCCGCTTCTTTTCTAAGCCTGTCAGTCTGGCTGATGATAACCACCCGGCGGTTACCACTGAAAGCTGTCATACTGAATTCTTTGCGAAGAGTTCTTATATGTTCTACCAGGATTTCTTTCCCGCCATCCACATTAAGAGGGGAATAGTAATTTTCAACTTTGGCATCAAGAGCTTCTTCTATTCTTTTACTCTGTTTTTCTGAATACTCCTCACTTGTTTCACCTTCCGATCTGTCCTTCGGTTTAGGCATGGGGAAGAGAATTTTTAAATTCGGATGTTGTAAAAATCGGCTTTTTGAACAGGACGAACATTGCTCGCATGGAATAATCTCACCCATTTCATTCGCCTGTCCCGGACTTAGGTCGCAAATCAGTGCTCTTGCAAAATCAATTGCCGCTGCTTCTTTCCCAACGCCCTCAGCTCCAAGAAAGAGGTAGGCATGTGCAAGCCTGTCTGAAAGGAGCGCTTTGCTTAGGACTTTTGATATTTTTTCCTGTCCGATCAGATTCTTAAAATGGACGGTAAGTGTTTCTTTCGTAGAATTCATTTACTCAATATCTTGTATTTACTGTTTCATTTATCAGTGTATGAGAATCTCAACCCAGCCATTTCAAAGGATCTTCGTTTTTTCTTTCGTGCCATATCTGAAAATGGAGACTGGGTGATCCCAGGTTGTTTGAATTGCCTACAGTGCCGAGTACTCGCCCCGGTTGAATTTTTTCGCCTTCGCTTACCCAGATATCACCGAGATGGGCATATACAGTATAGTATCCATTACCGTGTTCCACCAACAATGTAGTGCCGAATCCTCTTAAGTATGTAATCCTGGTGCATGTGCCACCTTGAACAGCAACAACTTCATCTCCTTCTTTAGCGGAAATGTCGATTCCCGGATTTTCTGTCAGGGTGCCGGTTATAGTGTTTCTTTCAAGGCCGTATCTTTTTAATATCTTTCCTTTTACAGGCCAGGGAAGCTCACCTTTTGCATCCTTAAAAGAGCTGTAAGTGGGAATATCCCGGACAATTACCTCTGCGGATGACCGTGGTCCGACTTGAAATTCCTGAACAGTTCCACCGGTACGAAGGCGTTCAAGCGATGCTACCCACTCTTGTACTTTATCAGCAGATTTTTCCCTCGCTTCAATCAGTGACAATACTGCATCTCGATTATTCCTGATTTCATCAAGTAATCCGGCTATCTCATCCCTGTCTGTTTCGAGGCGAGTGTATTCATCTTTTGCTTCAACAATCAGGTTTTCAGACCTGGCAAGGGCAGCTTCTTTTTTATCACGTGCTGTAGTCAATTCTTCGACTGACTTTTCAAATGTTCTTGATAATCGAGCACGCTGGGCTTTCGCCTCACGAAATGACAGCAGGTTCTTACGGTCTCTTTCATTTATTCTGCGTATATAAATTCGTCGTCGAAACCAGTCACCGGGATTATTTGCTGCAAGCAGAAAACGCATAGATTCCCGTCCGCCATGTTTATATACAAAAACGGTTCTTCGTCGAATAAGATCTTCCAAAGCCTCAATATCCTGATTTATGCTGTGTAGATCAGCATAAGCCATTGATTTTCTTCGCTTAGCCTTGCCAATGTCCTGCTCAAAACGTTTTATTGCTTTGCGTTCATCATAAATCTGCGATTCAAGCTCATTGACAAGTCGTTGGCGAGTTGAAATTTGCTGACCGAGTGTCTCAACCTGGTTGACAAAACTTTTCTCGTCTTTTTGAATATTTTGCAGTACTGTGGCAAGACTGTCAATTTCATGGCGAATTCGACTCAACTTTGCTTGTTGTGTCTCAGCTGCAGATGAAGAGAGTATACATCCAAGTAGAATAAATAGGGTTGAAGCAATGTATTTATAATAATTCATCATTAATGTGTTTCCTGGAACTTGAAGTACCGAAAAGTACATTTCACTCGCAAAATCTGCAAGGGCAAGATACAACATTGTAAAACCGGAAAAAGATTAGTAATTTATACATATGAATCAACAGCAGCCCGGATTTTTTTTGCCACAGCGCAGTGAATCCTGTCAAATTTAATCTGGTTCATCCTTGAAATATTTAATAATATCAATGTGCAGGTCATGATATGAGAAAATTCTACTTTTTCCTCTTGATGGTAATCTTTCTATCTTCCTTCCTGATGATTTCATCTGTACAGGCATGCCCCGGATTGGGTGCTGCTTTTGAGTTGAATCAAAAGCACCCATTCCATCCTCAACCGAAATATGTTTTTGGATCAGGGGAACTTGATGCTGACAGTTCGCATAGTTACGATGCAATTACCCTGCGCGCGACATTCGTTCCGGATTTGGAAGAGAGAACGTTTGAGGCGGAAGTTACAATAAATGCTGTGATTCTTGAAGAAGATATTGAATCCATACCTGTCAATCTTGATACCTGTACTGTAGAAGATGTGTTTATTAACGGCGAAACGGTAGAGTTTAATCATGTTGACGACATTATTTCAATTTCGTTACCGGATAGTATTATTGTTAATGATCTGATAGAAATCCGTATCATCTATTCCGGACCATTACTGACCAATCTGGTTTTTGGGGGTATGGTTTATCATCAGGCTTCAAATGTTCTTTTAACCTTTGGTGAGCCGTTTGAAACACGCTATTGGCTTGCTTGCTATGATCTTCCTTTTGATAAACTGGATACTACTTCCATTTCGGTTTTGATGCCGGACAGTTTTAAAGTGGTCTCTAATGGTTACCTAGTCTCGGAAGAGCAGGAGGGTGACAATATCCTCACAACCTGGGAGAATACCGACCCAATTGCGACTTACCTGATCAGTATTGCTGCGCATCCTTATATAAAAATCGAAAGTGGCAACTTTGGTGAAAACGAAATTCCGGTCAATTTTTGGGCTTATCGGGAAGATTCTTCGATGGCGGCTTACGAGTTTGGCAGAACCGGGGAGATGATAGATCATTTCGAATCACTTTTCGGAACCTATCCTTTTAATAAATATGATCAGGCGATGGCTCCCATTTTTAATGGATGGGGGGCGATGGAACATCAAACCTGCACTACTTATGGAGACAGGCTTGTAAGCTACTATGGCGGTCGCACCTTCGAAACCGTTGTGGCGCATGAACTCGGTCATATGTGGTGGGGTGACATGGTAAGCCCAATAACGTTCGCTCATATGTGGTTAAACGAAGGATTTGCTACATATACCGAAACTCTCTGGCTGGAATATCTCGGGGATGATGAGATCACCAGGACACATATGCGACGCAACCGAGATATTTATTTCCAGGAAGACTCCGAACGCCTGCGATACCCCACTTTTAATCCACCTCCAGGGTATCAATTCGGCAGGGCGATTTATCAGAAGGGAGCATGGGTGCTTCACATGCTGCGCTGGCTGGTCGGAGATGAGGATTTCTTTGAAGGCTTGACACTGTATGGTCAGACTTACCGTTACGGAAATGCTGCTACCGATGATTTCAAACAGGTGATTGAGGAGGTGTCCGGACAGGATCTTGAGGATTTCTTCGATCAATGGATATACCAGGCAGGATATCCAATTTACAACTTCCGTAACTTTCGCACCTCAGGAAACGCAAATGATGGTTACACTGCCATGCTTGATCTTGAACAGACCCAACAGAACGCTCCCATATTCACAACATCACTCCCTATTCGGGTTTTTGGTAACGGGGGTGATTTGATTGCTCAGGTTGAAGTAGCTGATCAACAAACACAAACCTTGAGGATCGAAGGTCTGGATTTTGAACCTTCCTCTTACGAATTCGACCCTGACCGTTGGATGTTATGCCGTTACTACCCCAACAGTGTCGATGAAAGATTCAGCATCCTCGTACCGAACGATTTTCGCGTAACCCCCGCCTGGCCCAATCCTTTCAACGGAGCCACACGTTTTAACATTCACACACCCGGAACGGGTCAACTGAATGTTGAAGTGTTCGATATCCTGGGAAGACGGGTAGCCCGTCTCGCTGACGGTATTGTATTCGGAGGAGTAATCCCGCTAACCTGGCAGCCTGAAAGAAACCTTTCTGCCGGAACTTATATTATCAGTATATCAGCACCCGGCGGGCATGAAGAGAAAAGAGTGTTACTTGTAAAGTAGAACAAATGCTTAGGAGCGTCCTGTCGTTCCCGGATTTATATTGACAGGATTTTCGAGCTTCGAGAAAATTCTGCGTATAATTTCCTGAACTTCGATTTCACCTTCCAGTGTCTTCTTGTACTTTCTCATGTGTAAATAGAATATTTCTAATCACGCTCAAAAATAGTACCGTACAAATTAGAGGATCAGGATTATTCTGGATATTGAAGTTCAGATTAATAAATCCTCTTGCTTCACCTCCTTCGATAATAATCAATGGATTCTGATGGCTTAGTCTTATTTTTATTTTTTTTCAACAAATTGCGCGCCCAGGAGAATTCAGTTGCCAGGATGGCTATTCCAACTGCAATAAAAAGGAATCCGGGACCGGGAAAGATGAGCAGGGGGATACCAACAAGTATAAATATCAGTCCCGCAAAGGTGATTATTGATTTTACTATTTTTCTGATTGATAATTTCATTGCTATTACACTCCAATGGTAGAGTACTGATAGTCCATAATAACATCATTATAGAACAATAAAATTCCGCTGGACACAGCCAACGGAAGCATATTTCGATTTGTGTTGTTAAGAAGTGCTTGAAATTTCAGTTACAGCCGCACGCAGTAACCTCCTGAACTTCGATTCTACTTGCCCTGCAATTTCGGTCACTTCCTCATGAGTTAATGGAGCTTTAGATATTCCGGTAGCCATATTAGTTATGCATGATATTCCGCAGGCGGGTAACTTGAGCCTGGCAGCAGTAATTACTTCAGGAGCAGTTGACATACAGGTAGCGGAAACGCCGGTCATTTTCATCATTTTTATTTCAGAAGCGGTCTCGTAAGTAGGTCCGGAGGAGACGCCTAAAATTCCCTCTTTTAACTTAATATCCTGTTTCTTCGCTGCCCGGTGCAGAGCTGCAATCAGGTTGGGATCATAGGCATTCGTCATATCCGGAAAACGGTCAAATCCCCAGTTCTGTCCAATAAGTGGATTGATACCCATCAGGTTAATATGATCCGTAATAGCCATCAGGTCTCCCGGCTCGAGGTGATCGCCGATACCACCGGCAGCATTTGTCACGACCAGTGTTTTTGCTCCCAGGGCTGCTGCAAGTCGCACAGGGACAACGACCTTTGATATGGGATATCCTTCGTAGTAATGAACTCTTCCCTGGATAATTATCACCGAGACTCCATCTATCTCACCGGCAATAAGCCTTCCTGCATGACCTGTAACAGTACTGATCGGGTAGCCGGGAATCAGTTCGGTAGGGATAATAACCGGATCGTTCACTTCTTCAGCAAAAGAACCCAGTCCGCTACCGAGAATTAGGGCAATCTCAGGTTCAGTCTCAACTCGATCAGTGACATATTCTAACGCAGATTTGATTTCAGGATCGTTTGTTTTACGCATGATTTCAGCATTTCTAAAAGTTAAAAATCGAAATTTCCGGATGACGCTATGGAATCACTCCTATTTTACATCCACCCTTCTTTTGATATCCTGCTGAGTAAATCTGCTTTCACCCAACTGACATCTCTCTGGTGTGTACGAACCTGTTTCACAGCATCAATACCGACCTTTTGCAGTGCATATTTCGATTCCATGAACCTTTCAAGAACTACATAAGTTATAAATCCAATCGGCAACGCTGCAATTATACCTAAAAAAGCCAAAAAGATAGGTGTTCCACTTAAACTCAGAGTAAGGATGATTATTAGTGATAGACCGCTCCAGACAATACCCGCTATTTTCTTCATTTTGCTTTGAACGATACCCACTTGATCAGATATGTATTGATTGTAGTCAGAGATTTCATACCTGCGATCAATCGCGAGGTCCTCCAATCCCTCAACAACCGAGTCCGGATATGCAGGAATATAATATTTCATTTTATCAAGTATGGTTTCCCTGTATCTGCTAAGGCAGCCATCGTTCTTTATTGATTTTTCCATTTTTACAATATTTTCAATATCCATCTTGATTGAATTTTCACTTTCGTGCAAGCCATAAATTCTTACAATTCTTGATATATCCTTAATTTTTACGAAGAGAGCAGTTGCATGATCATGCCATTCGTCATTCATTTTTATGAATTTATCCTGTATTTCTTTTCTTATATTCTTGAAACCCTGGTCAACCAGGGTAAGTGCCAGATATTCAGGGTTTGTAGCTAACGCAGTTTCAAGGGAATAAAGTGCTTCTTTAGATTGTGAATTCAATGCGTAATTTCGTGCAATCAAATAATTTATACTTGGTGTGTCTGCTTCAAGAGTAAATAATCGTTTCAATGTTCGACATGCGCTGGCATAGTTGTGGTTAGATTCATGAGCCATTGCAATCAATTCCAGGAGCAGTAGGCGGAAATGGACAGAATGTTCATGTCTTAAGGAGTGAAAAGCCTGCTCGAAGATACGTATAGCTTCCGTATAATCCTTTCGTATGACGAGCATTCCATGCCCATATACAAGGAGAGCGGGGAAGTGAAGCCGGTCTTTAGCTATTATTTGTTTCAGAATATTCATTCCTGTATCATGGTCACCACGTTCGCACGCTGATTCACCAATTTTATACATTTGAATATTCTCTTCTGAATTTAGAAAACAAATGTCATCGTATGCCTTGGAAAGACGATCCAGGTCGAAACGTAGCAGCGCTCGATCAGGTGGCATAAAATCCAACAGTGAAATAACCTGTTGTAAAGGCAGGTTTTCAAGGTTGCCGGCAGTTTCAAAGAATTTCTTTTGTTTCTCCTGGAATGATTTTGCTACAAAAAGCAGTTCTTCAGTCAATGCAGGCGAGATTTCCTGCAATGTTGATGAGGTAACTTCTAATGAACGCACAAGTGTAAATACTTTCTTGCGATAGTTCTGTCGAAGCCGGTTCTGAATTCTTTTTGTATGTTCTTCCATGATTTCCGGTTAATTAAGAAAGTTCTTTATAGTTGATGAATATTCTTCGTGATACACATGTACGGTCGAAACTACTAATTTCTGAAAAGTTATTGGTCACTCTTCTTTTATCGGAATAAATTGTAAACTCTTTGACATTCATTCAATTATAAAAATTACATCGAAACAAAATAGTAAAGTAATATCCATCATAAGTAGGTGATATTATCCAGAAAATTACATTATGTCTCAGGTTTTCTTTTGTCCTTTCAGGGCTTGACGGCATATTCTATATTACATCCGGAGTTTACATCCCAGGGCTGATGATATCGATTCAAGCGTTTTGCATAAAAACAATAACTGGTTTTTCAGCGGATTTGCACGAGGCTCAATCTGCCATTCTCTCTACTATTATGTTCGCGGCGTTGCCTGTGATTATATTTGTCGAAAGAATTGTGCCGTGCAACAAAATTCATATTTAGAATTTAGATTTACCAGATTGATAATTCCACTCCTTAAATGGATTCTATGAGAGAAGATATTTATTTCAACAGCATCCCATGATGAGTTGGATCATCTAAAATAAGATAAATAGGTAAACTACTATTCAAATTCAATAAGTAGTCCAAAAAACGTTGATAAGGTTACAACATGGAAAACAATAAAGTGATTCTTCCGGATATTTCTTGCGGTCATTGTCTTTCAACGGTTCAGAGAGAGCTTACTGAAATGGAAGGAATCCAATCAGTTACTGGAGATGTGGAATCCAAGGTAGTGGAAATTATCTGGTCTGCACCAGCTACCTGGTCGGGAATAATCAGTCTGCTTGAAGAAATTGGCTATCCACCGAAATCCTGAAGGAACTTCGTGAAAATCACATGTCTGAACTGCAAATAACTCTTCCAGTCATTGGTATGACCTGCGCAAACTGCTCAAGAGCGGTGGAGCGCACCTTGCAGAAACGAGTCCCCGGAGTTTTGGAGGCTAACGTAAACCTTGCTGCTGAAACAGTTTTTGTGCGGTTTGATTCAGCAATATCCGAGCTACCTGATTTGGCGGAGGTGGTAGATAAGGCGGGATACAGACTAATTATACCGGAAGATAGTGAAAACATAGATGATGCCGAGTCTGAGGCGCGCCTTAAAGACCTGAATTACCAAAAAAGAACATTTTTAGTCGGACTACTTTTTACATTTCCGCTTTTTGTTCTCAGCATGTCTCGTGATTTCAGCCTCCTTGGGGATTGGAGTGCAAATATATGGTTTAGCTGGTTGCTTTTCCTGTTGGCTACTCCAGTACAGTTTTATACAGGGTCAGGATATTACGTCGGAGGCTGGAAAAGCCTGAGAAACGGTAGCGCTAATATGGACGTCCTTGTAGCCCTGGGTTCCAGCACAGCCTATTTCTACTCATTAATCATCCTGATAATCTCACCATCCGCGGGACATCTCTATTTTGAAACATCAGCAGTGATAATCACCCTGATCAAATTAGGAAAATTGCTTGAATCCCGAGCGAAAGGGCAGACGTCAAACGCCCTTCGAAAATTGATGAACCTTTCACCTGATGAAGCCCATATTATTGATGAAAACGGAAAAGAGCATATTATTCCAACAAGCCGGATTCGTCAAGGTGATTTGATCCTGGTACGTCCAGGCGAAAGAATACCGGTTGACGGCATCATTGAGCAGGGCAGCAGTTCAATTGATGAAAGTATGTTTACAGGTGAATCAATCCCGGTTGACAAGAATGAAGATAACGAAGTTTTTGGCGCTACTCTGAATATCCAGGGTTTGCTTCATATTCGAGCTACTGATGTGGGTGCTGATTCAGCTTTATCGAGAATAATCAATCTTGTTCGCAAAGCCCAGGGAAGCAAAGCGCCAATTCAAAGACTTGCCGATAAAGTCAGCTCAATATTTGTCCCGGCAATAATCGTGATTGCATTAATAACTTTTATCTCATGGTGGCTGCTAAGCGGTAATTTGACCCAGGGTTTGATACGAATGGTTACAGTTCTTGTGGTAGCCTGCCCATGTGCGCTGGGGCTTGCAACCCCAACCGCTATTATGGCAGGAATGGGACAGGGTGCATTGCTTGGGATATTATTCAAGGATGCGGCAGTCCTCGAAACCGCAAGTCGTATTAAAACTGTAATTTTTGATAAGACCGGTACTGTTACGGAGGGAAAACCAGTTCTTACTGACTGGATACCACTTGATGATACAGACGGTATCCGGTTGCTTACGCTTGCAGCGAGTGCCGAATCCGGTTCTGAACATCCTATCGCACGGGCTGTCGTTGAGGGCGCAAAGAAATATCAGGTTGAGGCAAAGATTCCAACTGAATTCGAAGCTTTCGCGGGAAATGGAATCAGAGCGGTTGTCAATGGTGTAAGCATAAGAGTCGGCAAGCCGGAATGGGTCGCTGCAGATTCTATAATTGATATTGAAACAGCTAAGAGAATTTTGGAATTGGAATCTGAGGGCAAAACAACTTTTGCCGTTTCAACTAGTGACAGGATTGAAGGGTTGTTAGCGGTTTCAGATCAAATAAAATCCGGAGCTAAAAAGACTATTGAAGAATTAAATACAAAGCATATTACCCCGATCCTCCTGACGGGCGATAATACCCGTTCGGCGAATGCTGTCGCTAATGAGATCGGAATCAGCGAGGTTTACGCCGGAGTATTACCGGACAAAAAAGAAGAGATTGTTAAAAAATGTATGGATGATTCTGATGGAATTGTCTGTATGGTGGGTGATGGGATTAACGATGCCCCTGCCCTGGCAAGAGCTGATATCGGCATAGCGATAGGGGATGGCTCTGATATTGCGAAAGAAACGGCAGATGTTACCCTTGTCGGTGGAGATATTTCTGGAATACTACGTGCGATACAACTCAGTAGAGAGACAGTTCGGATTATTCGTCAGAATTTATTCTGGGCATTTTTCTATAATATTACTCTTATCCCGGTTGCTGCGGGTCTGTTTTTTTATGTCGCCTGGGCGCCGTTGGTGATCCGTCAATTCCATCCCGCCCTTGCTGCGGCTGCAATGGCATTCTCGAGTATCTCCGTGGTATTGAACAGCCTTCGTCTCTCCAAAGTGAAAATAAACACAGACTGAATGACCTATTATAATTTCCTGGATAGAAGTTATCCAGGCTGCTTCTGCAATATCTATTTCTATTTTTTCAGGCTGGAATAATAAACCTTCTGATTATTTTGATTGTTTCAACTTAAATAATCGACCCATTGACTCACGGAGACGGTTATTTACTTACATATTTTGTGAAAAAATTCTAAAAATGCTCTAATCTGTTTGCATAATCAGATATTCTTCTGTAGCTTCCCCCCAACAGGTGAAAAAAATTGTTGTTACACCTTAAACAAAATTGGGGAAGATCCATGAATCGTTTTTGGTTCAAAGTTTGCGCTTTACTTGCAATAGTGATGTTGCTCATTGGTCTCGGTGTCGGTTGTTCACAACAGAAAACTGATACTGCCACTGAAGAGGAACCTAAAGCTGAAATGCAGGCGGAAGAAACTGCAGCGGCTCCGGCTGTTGAAGGCGAAGCACCGGCAGAAGGCGAAGCAGCCGTTGAAGGCGAAGCAGCGCCTGAAGCAGCTCCGGACGCTCCCGCAGCCCCTGAAAGCGCAGGTCATTGATTGGTTGTATTTTCTATACAACAAGACAAACCCGGTCATCAAGATGACCGGGTTTTGTTTTTAGTTCAGAAATGAAGCACGGAAGAATCGTATTCCTGGATGATGAGTTGGGGATTTGTCCAACACTATAACCACGCCCAAATCCTTGCATATCAACCCCCACCTTACAACGTCATGCAGATTACAAAGTTTCCTCGGACTCAAGTAAGAGATTCTCATCCGATATGTGGTTCAACACGCCCCGGTATTTTACTAGAATTGATCTCATTTCCATCATCCACTCGCGAGAAACATCGATATCCTCTTTCTTTTTGTTCAGACCGCGGAGATGGAGTTTGCCATTTTCATCCCAGTCCTTCTGAGCATGTGCAAGAGTATTTCGTCTCTCGACAACTTCTTCGCTGAATTCTTTCATGATATCTCTGTACTCTTTCAGGATATTCAATTTGCTGTCCTCGTCGGGAGTCTGGTCAGCTTTCCTCTCAAGCACGGAGCAGGATGATTTGAGCAGTCTTTGAACATATCTATATTTATTGTAGAAATCATAAACGAATTTATCGAGCACTCTGGTACGGAACATACCGCCATGTGCTCCAAATGATAAAACCATTATTCTCTCAAGGATGTTTTCTATATCTATTGCTTCTGCAATAACACTTCCTCTCATGTATCCAACATTGCTATACTTATGCATTGAAAAATCTATGAGAGCCTTAATTTTTTCTTCAACATCTTCACGCGATACACAATGAACATGTTCCGTGTGAGCACTTAGTTTTTGGCGCAGCATTATTTCATCTTGTGAATAGAAAACAATTTCTAGGAAATTGCCCATTTTCCGAAGGTAATCAATTACTTGGTCACCGGAACTCCCATTGAGAGTGTAATCCACAATTATCATGTCGATGTCAGGCCGGAAGATAAACTCGTCAATATTGGAATCATCTTCCTGATGGATAATATCAGGAGTAAAATCATGATCTTTAATATGATCTTCTATTACACCCTGTATTGATGCAACCCAGTCAGGAGAATCATCAATCCATAGAATTTTGAAATCCATCATTTCCTCTCAAACCAGAGACTTAGCTTTATACCTCGTCCCTTCTTTGTTTGCACCTCTATCCTTCCGCCAATTTGCTTTATAACTTCGGCAACTTGATACAAACCCAAACCGGAACCAGTCGTGGTAGTAAACCCAAGATCAAATATCTTCTCCTCAGTTCCAGGTTTGAAACCAATTCCATCATCCTCGTAAACCACTTGTAGTCTTTCGTCATTGACTTCAGTGGTAAAGGAAATCAATTTGGCGTTTGCTTTTCGCGAGTTACTTATCAGATTGTCAAGGATGATAGTAATTTCCAATGGTTTGAATCTTGTTTCAAAACCATCTTTAGCATCAGACATCCAATTGAAGCTCATGTTCTTTGAACCATCCTTGGTCTTTATCAACCCCAAACAAATATTTGAGATATATTCACGTATGAAGGCGCATAGATCATCAGTTATCTTCGTACCCGTTAGCATGAAGTTCGCTTTTGTTGCAAACCGAGTTGTCGTTGTAATCTTCCTCGACTGGTAACTGATACGCTCCAGAACCAATAGAAAGTCATCTGTTGTCATTGGTTTACCGGACTTGATCTGCTTCATAGTGTTTTTGATGTAGTTGTCAATCGTGCCAGCGGCTATTCCCACATGATGATGAAGACTAACTACGTTGGAAACATCATTCGAGACCATGGACCTAAGAAATAGATTCTGACTCTCTGTCCTTTTTAGTTGAGCATCAGACAGTTCCGCCTCTTTCTCTGCGGATCTCGCTCTTTCCGCTTCCTTCTTTGCTTCCTTCTCTGCTTTTGTCCTAGCCTCTGTCGCTCTTCGTGTTTCCTCCTCAGCCTCGTTCCTTGCTCTCTCAAGTTCCTTAAGGCGATGTTGTGCCTTTTTAGCATCCTTTTCTAGAGCTGCATTATTCGTTTCTGCAGCAATTCGAGCGAAATTAATCAAGATTGAATTCAAACTTCTTTCAGATACGTTACCAAGAATATCCAAGAAGTTCGGATTGTACTTGATGTCTATTATTGACTTAGGCTTTGTAAGATTCTGTATGATCTCCATCACTACAGATTTCTTCACATCCTCAGGCACCCCATCTTTAACGTTTAGGTCACCTGTATTCCCGAATTTAATCACATCGACCGTATACTTTTCCAAGCGTCTCAGTGCAAATTGCATAAAAAACATAGAAAGAGCCTCAAAAGCGTCATTCCGAATGATCCCACCATCACGGCTACTGGTTTCTTGAAAAGCTGGATTTTCTCCGTTAATCTCAACTCTTCCTATAAGATCGCGGGTGCCAAGGAAGCGGGCTTGCCCTTGCTGCTTTCGGCGGTCCAGAGCGAAAATATCACCACCAACAACATCCCCTATTGGATGAATTCTGAAACCATTCTTGTAAAGGAACACCGAACCGAACTCAACTGCGTTTATGCCCATATGTCTGGTGAAAGTGAGTTTCGCGGACCTGTTCAAGGAGAAGAGATGGATCGCAATGTCCTTTATAAGTTCTTGATCAAGAATAAATGGATTCTGTTCTCGTATCTCATACACGAACTCGCCCCTATCAATCAACCGCGTTGTTATTTCTGAACCGTCTTCTGATATAGAAGTGTGGATTTGAGTTGTCTTAAGTTCAAGCTTCTCGAAAATAAAGTTCTCGACCTTACCGTTGACGACATCCCAGGGTGTCTCCGAACCAATTTCTTTATCCATTTCTTGTTCTTCAGGTACATTAAGGAAGACTGCAAAATGTTTTGGGTCATTATCCTGATTGGGATTAATCAGCTTTTGCAGTGACTGCTTAAGCTTGAGAAGCTTTTCTCTGTCCCAGCTCTCACGTAGTTCTGTGATCTCTAAAACCGTTCCAAGTTTCAGTCCATGAGGATTCGATGTTGTTGACTCATAATCAACAACTATGGTGGCAAATTCCTCCTTCATATCGAGTTCAAAGTCCTTCCAATCAACTTTGAGCTTGTGAAGTTTAGAATCCTCTGTGTTCTTTCTGGAGTAGATGACCAGAGAACTTCCGAGGCGATCACACGAGAAACGGCCAATACCTTTAGCGCCAGCATACTTCCTTTTGGATGAAATCTTGTCGCGATAATCTTCCACACCAGCTTTTTTCGCAGAATACGCAACAAAAAGCCACTTGCTCTCCAGATCTACCAGATCCATTCCCTTCCCAGTATCTTTTATTATCAACCGGGGATTTTGTGTTGTCAATCCTTCAAATATTATATCAACGCGTTTCGCATTCGCGTCAAAGGCGTTCTTCACTAACTCGAATACTGCAATGAAATCGTTCGTGATAAGATCCTTGCCTATTATATCTTTCAGGGCTGAACTTATTTTGAATGTCTTCTTCTGAGTCACTGTCCTAAACCTTCTCGTCAATAAGATAATCTTTCAGAACTACGCCTAATGCTTCAGCCAATAAAGGGGGAATCGCATTGCCCACCTGAGTATAACGAGGACACTCTTTAGCCCTTAAGTGTCCTCCGGTAGAATATTTTCCTTTAAACGCGAAATTATCCGGGAATGACTGAATACGTGCGCTCTCTCTTACTGTCAGAATTCTTGGCTCACTGTAGTGCAATAGGTCGTCTGGAAGTGTGGTTAGAGTATTTGATGCTTTGTTGGCATCCAATACATTTAAAACTTGTTTCTTAATCCCCAATGCTTCCCTATCACTCTTACTCAATTTGCCACCATTCGAGCAAATATCTTGTATCATTTTAAATCTGCTAACAGTGGAAGGCCGATGTTTAGCTAAACGAAGACTATTGGGTATTTGTCCGTTAAGTCCTCGTCTCATTGCACTTTGATAAGCATTAAGCGTCTCTGGTACTTTATAGTCAAGCTGCTTAAAACAATGCTTTTCACTACCAGAATGCATAATTAACTTGGCTCCTCGACAACAAGTTTCGAGATCATTTATGGCCTCCTCGACTGTTACTGGTCTATCGGGGAGTCCTTTTGTGTCAAGGAAGCTCTTTCTTGTTTCCTCTAATAGATCGAAAGGCGATTGTTCTTTCTGAAAAAAGATCTCATTTAGAACACCAATCATAATGAACCGTGTTCGCAATTGTGCAACACCAAAACGTTCACAGTGGACGTAATTTTGAAATACGGTATACCCAATATCTTCCAATTTCTTCTTCACCACAGAGGAATAAGGAACCTTGCTACTTGATGAAGAACAGCGGGAAAATACGGAATTGAAACCGCGAACGTTTTCGATGATTAAAAGTTTGGGGCGGACTAAGCTTACTACTTTTACATAATGTTGTGATAATTTGTTTCTTGGATCACGTGAATTTCGTTGGCCAGCAATTGAGAAGCCTTGGCATGGAGGTCCCCCCGCCAATAAGTCCACTCTTCCCCGTAGCGATTCCAATTCTTCAGAATAATTCTTTAGCAATGACTGTACAGTTGTTGCTTCTTTGGGGAGCCACTGCGGCCATGAGTAGTGTTGGAATGCTCCATCCAATAGGTTGTGCTTGAAGGTCTTGAAGGCCATGGAGTCTTTCTCAATAGCAAATATGCCTTTCCACTCTGCTCGTCCTAACCCAACAGAGAAGCCACCACAACCTGCGAACAGGTCTATGAAACTTTGTGATGTGTTTGTTTTTATGCTATTCTTGGGCATGAGATGAAGATTCCTTTTCTCTACTTACCGATGCATATGGCAATATTAAATAATCCTTCGCTCTTATAGGTTTCCTTCAAAGTATAATCAGATGTTCCGTAATTAAACTGTTAAAGATACAATCTATTAATTATTGTTGCAAAGTGTATTTCTTGAATTAATACGAAGTCCCATATGATGTCTTTTCGTACACATGAAATACACCAGACAAAACATCTACCGATTTTACAATTACTCATCTTTATTTATACACACCTTGAGATTTCCTGAATATTTCGACTATCTTTGAAAAGCGGCACCAGATCGCTTATTTTTATGTTTATTAATGATAAAGAATGGAGTATTAAATGATATCGTTGCTGGAAGCAACTAAGCAGTGGAAGGAGTTACATGCCAAGGTACTCGAATTAAGGGGGTATCTTTGACATTGATACACATCGCACGAAAGCCGATGAGCTTGATAAAATAACCACTGCGGAGGGTTTCTGGGATAACCAGGAAAAGGCACAGAAGACTCTGAAAGAAGCGTCTAATCATAGACGGACAGTGGATGGATATGAAGCGCTTTTCAAGGACTCCGAAGACTTCGAGGTTTACCTCGAACTGATGGAGGAGGACGAGGAGACAGCGAATGAGGCTGAGGAAGCCCTGTTAGACATTGCGGAAAGAGTCGATCAGCTTGAGCTTAAGACCATGTTGTCCGGTCCTCTTGATCAGAAAGGGTGCATCCTAACCATAAAACCCGGTGCAGGCGGCACGGAATCACAGGACTGGGCGCAGATGCTGATGAGAATGTATCTACGTTACCTTGAACGTATGGAGTATAATTTCCAGGTGATCGAACTGATTCCCGGTGAAGAAGCAGGAATTAAATCCGCCGCTATAGAGATTGAGGGAGATCATCCCTACGGATACCTGCGGGCGGAAATCGGGGTTCATCGTCTTGTGCGGATCAGTCCTTTTGATGCAAATTCACGCCGTCACACATCATTCGCAGCCGTTTTTGTCTATCCCAAGGCAGACGAGAACGTCCAAATCGAAATTAATCCAGCGGACCTTCGCATCGATACTTTTCGTGCCTCGGGAGCAGGGGGGCAGCATGTCAATAAGACCGACAGCGCAATCCGTATTACTCATAATCCAACCGGAGTAGTAGTAACCTGCCAGAATGAGCGCAGCCAGCATCGAAACAAAGAAAAAGCGATGGGTTTTCTCCGCGCCCGCCTGTTTCAGCTCAAACTGGAAGAGGATGAGAAAGAAAAAGCCAAACTCGAGGAAACGAAAGGTGATAACGCTTGGGGAAACCAGATTCGCTCCTATGTTTTTCATCCCTACAGGATGGTGAAGGATGTACGTACAGGGGTGGAAACTTCCAGTGTTGACGATGTTATGGACGGAGATATTCACCAGTTTATCACTGAATTTCTGCTTGGCAGGAAACGAGTAAGAGCCGGTAACTAATATTATGGATAGGTTCAATATTTTAATATGATTGCCCTAAAATGAGATATTTACGGTATATATTTTATTTTGCTTTTTTCTTATGTCTGTCGATGTTACCCGGCTGTTCGCCTGAACCGGAAGCAATAAAAGAGCTAAAACCGGTTACATTTGAGCTGATCGAATACCCCTTGACACCTGCTGACACTGCTATTGGAGGTGTTGATTGGGTAGTATTGATGAGAAATATTCAGCTTGAACTTGAAAGCGAGAAAACAAGAGCGATCCAGGCTGATGTGAAGACTTTATCTTTCAATCAGGAAGGAAAGAAACAGGAAGGTATTTTCAAATCAAATCCTGTCAATGGTAATCTCCAATGGCAAAATCAAACCGGGAAAAACGATGTATGGTCGTTGGTAAAAACCGGTCCTATCAAGGCTTCTTCCAATGTTAAGAACTCAATTTTTGAACTCAGGCACAATAATGCAAAGATTTACGGTTTTAGGGCAGTTAGAAAAGGCATGAATACAAGGGGAATTATCGGGGCGAGGATATTCACAAACGGATGGGTTCTGGAGTATGGGGAATATGTGCCTGTTATGATAGACAGCAAACCAGATCATGTACTTTCAAACCGCATTACAATAAATGGATATCAACTGAACGAGAAAAGGCATTACAATAGCTGTTTTGCTTATGCAAGATATAACGATAAGCCCTTTTATTTCTTTCAACGAGGAGGGAAAATCGGCTGGCATTACAATGGTAAATCGCACCAGGGAGCCTGGAATGCTGTCCTTCATAACGTAGAACAGGGTGGACCGGTGACGGATATTAATCATCTTCCCGATGGACCTGAATTTTTCACCGTTCGTGACAATATGTATTACTATTCAAAACTCCTGGTTTTGGCACAAGCCGTTACTACTGCTAATGAATAAATGTCAACTCGGAATCAGGTCGATTTCGTCTTCATCTCCTCAAACATCAACAGACGAGAGGTAATGTATAAATAGAGTTCAGCTATTTTATTTCAACTATTTTGATCTTAAATTACTATATTGATAGAGGAAAATTTTTTAACGTTGAATTTTCAACAGGAGCCGAGAGAAGCCGTGAGAATTGCCCCGCATATTTTTATCTGCCTGCTGATATTTGCTGGCAGTCTGTTTGCTCAACCCGATATGACCTGGAGCCGGGTCATCGGCACTTCCAACCAGGATAATTGTTATTCCATTCAACAAACTGATGACGGCGGTTACATTGCCGCAGGGAAAACAACTTCACCCATTGATGCTAATCTGGATTATTACCTGATTAAAATGGATTCTGAAGGTGTTATTGAGTGGGAAAGAACGTACGGAGGTGATGATAACGAATGGTGTCATTCTGTCCGTCAGACAAGCGATGGTGGTTTTGTCCTTGGAGGATACATCCAATACCTGGGATCCGGCGAACATGATATGTGGCTGGTTAAGGTTGATGGATCTGGTGAGATGGAATGGGATCATACCTATGGAGGAGACGGGCACGAAGCATGTCACGTAGTCAGACTGACATCTGATGGCGGATACATACTTGGTGGAAAATCGAATTCACTCCAGCAGGATATCTACCGCATGTATGTTGTCAAGACCGATGCATCAGGCGATACACTCTGGACACGAAGTTATCCCACCGGAGACTGGTGCAACACCATCGAAAGTACGTCTGAAGGTGGATATATCTGTGGTGGAGGCGGCTGGCAGGGTGTCTGTATGGTCAAGATAGGATCTACCGGTTCACTGCAATGGCAGAGAAGCTGGCGCGGCGGAACATATTTTGAGGATGGATCTTCTATCGTAGAAGTAGCGGATGGTGGTTTTGTTCTTGCCGGATATAAGGGAAGAAACGATCCGAATTTATACTTGGTAAAAACCTCAGCTGAGGGCGATACCTTGTGGTCAAGAATTCATGGAGAAGATGCAGTTGACCATTGTTATTCCATGATAATCACCGGCGCCGGGAACTATATCTTAGCAGGCTTTACGACATCTTATGATCTGGAGCAAGGTGCGGGATTTGTCGCTAAGGCAAATTCGGATGGATATTTAGTCTGGACTCAGACTTTTTCCGGGAATGCAAGCCGCTTGTTTAATTCTGTCCGGCAAAGTTCAGATGGAGGATTAATTCTTGCGGGAACTGTTTTCGATCCTCCAAACGATGAATTCTTTATAGTGAAAACTGGACTGGATGGAACATTTATCGAAGAGGATAATAACCAGGAGATTCCTGATCGTTTTGCTTTCCACCCGGCATACCCAAATCCATTTAACCCACAGACCAATCTTGCTGTTGACCTCGCTGAGGAGACCTTTCTTGTAATCGAGGTTTTTAACGTACTTGGCGAGCGAGTTGACGAGATTGTAAAGGGTCATTATGCCGAGGGGAGACATACGATCAGACTTGACGGCAGAAAATACACCAATGGAATATATTTTGTTCGTGCTATAGCAGGTAATTGGCAAAGCCAGCTTCAGAAAGTTATATTATTGAAATGAATTAACATCAGGTATCTATTTTCTTATCTCAATGAGTTGTAGTTTGACAAAGATTTTTGATTTTTGATTTATACCATGGAGGTTGTCATGACGGGGATGCAAAAGTTTGGTATCATATTTTTACTGACAGGATTTTGTTTTGTCTTTTCCGCTTTTGGAAATGGCGGTGCGATCTTTGATGTAACGATGTCAGAGTTATTGGCAGATGCTGAGAAGACGGATTTTATTCCGGCAATTATCGTGATGAAAGATCGTCATGACTTCGAAGCGATCAGTCAGATGGTAAAAGGAATGCCCCGGCAGGAGCGAAAACGAGTTGTCTGGGAAGAGTTAGAGGCGTTCACGGACGCATCCCAGGAAGATTTGATCGACTTCCTTGAAGGGGAAGAAAAGCTTGGGCACATTCGATCTATTCGTTCGCTTAGGACAATTAATGCAATAGCATTTGAAGCAATTCCTGATATTTTTATCCAGGTTGCCGGTCGCAGAGATGTTATCAAGATAGCGGGCGACCCTCCAAGACCTGTAATTCCTCCAAGGATTGAGAATGATCCGGTTTTCGGTGAATTGGACGAAATTACCTGGAGTGTCGATCAGATTAACGCTCCTGATGTATGGGAACAGGGCTGGACAGGCGAGGATATCATCATTGCCATTATAGACTCCGGCGTAGATTACGACCATAGCGATCTTGAAGACCATATGTGGGATGGAGGATTTGATTTTCCTAATCATGGATATAACTTCGGCGACGATGACGATGATCCCATGGACACCAATGGTCATGGCACTCATGTTTCCGGAATAGCAGCTGGTGACGGCACTAATGGAACTGAAACCGGTGTTGCTCCTGATGCGATCATTATGGCTCTGAAAACATCTTTGACAACTGATGAGGCTTCCCAAAGAAATGTCTTTGAATGTCATGAATTTGCATTAGAACATGGAGCTGACGTCACCAGCATGTCGCTCGGCTGGATTGATGCCTGGAATCCATTACGTGATGAATTCCGCGAATCGTTCGATGCATTACATGAAGCTGGAATAGTAAATATTGTGGCAGCAGGAAATGAAGGTCCAGGTGAGCATAGCTGTCGTACACCCGCCGATGTCCCCTCACCCTGGATGAATCCTGATGAAACCGCTGAGGGTACTCGAGGTGGAGTTATTACCGTGGGCGCTTCTTCACAAAATGAATCCATCGCCGGCTTCTCTAGTAAAGGTCCGGATGAATGGGAAAATGTCGATCCTTTCAATGATTGGCCTATTGGAGATGGCGGATTGCTGCTTCCTGATGTTGTGGCGCCGGGCGAAGGTATAAATTCCACAAGTCTTGGTGGTGGTTATACAAATATGGACGGAACCTCTATGGCTGCACCCAGTGTTGCCGGAACAGTTTGTCTCATGTTGAGCAAATCACCGGAATTACTGCCGGTGGAGATTGATTCTATCCTCCAGGCAACTGCTGATGATCGCGGAGATGAGGGTAAAGACAATACATGGGGGGGAGGTTTCATTGATGCTTATGAGGCCGTTGACGCCGCACTTGCGGTTAATGGTTTTCTCCAAGGAACAGTAACCGACATGAATGATGATGAGCCTCTTTCAGGTGTAATCATAGAGCTAATGGAGAGGAATTACAAGGATACAACGGATGAAAACGGTAATTACTCGATGGAGATAGTAAGAGGACTATATACGCTGGTAGTTAACCATGAACCCTATCTTTTCTATGAAGATACCGGCATACAGATTGATTCCGCCGAAATAACTGTTGCTGATGTTGAGCTTAGGGTTGGACTTTTTGAGACTGATCCGGAGGTCATCAGTATAACCCTCACGGATAATTTACCACAGGATCATATTTTGACAATTTCAAATCCCGGCAGTGCAATAATAAATGTTGAGCTGGAGATGACTCCCCAATTTGAAATTGACGATTCAATGGATGTTATTGAGAATTTAAATGTTACAGGCATTACCGGTGACGCATGGATAAGTGGGATGGTTTATGCCAATGAAGTGTTTTATGTGAGTGGTGCAAATAATTGGTCAAATCCGAACTATATCTATAAATTCGATTTTGACGGACAGTTTCTTGGTTCTGTTGAACAACCACGTTCAGGATTACCTACTGCAAATGCACAGGGAATGCGAGACCTGGCATTCGACGGCAGAAATCTGTACGGCGGAATTGGAAACGAGATAATTGTTCTGGATCCGTCAAACGGACGAGAGGTTCGACGATTAGCAGGACCACATAATGTTAACCAGGCAATGGTTTTTGATCCGGATTGGCAGGTGCTGTGGGTTTCTCAGAATCTTGGAGATATTGTTGGGATTAATCGTTTTACAGGAGAGGTGGTTTACACTATTCCCAATAATGATCTATTTGTAGATGCAATGGCATATTGGCCTAATGAACGGGTAGAATATACAATCTATATGGCGGCGCATGAACCTAATGGAAACCGCAGGTCGCTTTACCGGGTCGATGCTGACGAAAGAAGTATTGAATGGGTTTCAGACCTTCCTGATTATGAGGATGAGGATGCAGCATTAAAGGGGCTGGCGATAATACGTCTGTATAACGTTTATTACAATGCAATTGCCCTCCTGATGACGACCAGTGACTGGGGACAAATCGTAGTGCGCGAACTGAATATGGAAATTCCTTACGCAACATACAGCCCAAACAGTTTTGTCGTTATGCCTAATGCGGATTATGATGTAAATTTCCGGTTCCTTACTGGTGGACTGGGAAATGGTGACTATTATGCAAACCTGTATGCAAGTCATAATACTGCCGAGGGTGAATCAGTCATTTCAATCGAGGTAAGCGTTGAGTTGGGAGTAACCGGTAATGAGAATCTTGAATCTTTGCCTGAAAATTTTGCATTACACAAACCTTATCCGAACCCATTCAACTCTACCAGCCTGATCAGGTTTGACGTGCCTTATACAACCTCGCTGCATATTGCTGTTTACGATATTCTTGGACGTGAGGTAACGACATTGCTTGATGACAATATGACTCCGGGCAGACATGGGGTTAAATTCGATGGCTCACATCTATCGAGCGGTATCTATTTTGTGAAAATGCTGGCAGGTAATGACTTTAGCCAAACCACGAAGATTGTATTATTGAAATAATTGTTGCATTTCAGAAACTTTGACACAATATATATAATTGTTTACTGATCCCGGAAATATTCCGGGATCTTCTCATTTTACCAATCATGGTTAAGCGATTTTGGTTCGCCATTGTGTATTATGCCCTTTTGAGAGATTCGAACTTACAGTTCACATAAGAATCTGTCGATAATATATAAAAGCACAGTAAAGGATACGACATGAGTGAAATAATTTCATCCGGGTCAGCAAATAAATCTGCACACAGTTCGCATAACGTGGAAGCGAAACCGGATAATAAACCGATGGAATCTGATGAAACAAAATCAAAGAAAGCCAAATCCTTGCTGAAGGTAGAAGCGCGCACACCGGTCAATGCGATGAAAGACTACGGTGCAGATGACATTCCACGACAGGAAAAAGCAGAGGAAGCAATCCGTCAACATTTCAGGGATATTTCCAACAGATTATCGGACAATAATAAAATTGACAGAAAGGCATAAAATCCAACCTTCGCTTACTGCCAATTTAATAAAACTATCTTGCGAAGCTTAACATCTCCTTCTTATAAATGCATAGTACTTTCTTATACAATTACATAAACAGAAAATAGCTCTAACAAAAATTAGAGCTATTTGCAATAATGTCAGCGGAGAGGGCGGGATTCGAACCCGCGGTACGGGGTCGCCGTACGCACGCTTTCGAGGCGTGTGCCTTCAACCACTCGGCCACCTCTCCATGAAGCGGAAGAATATACTTCTCTGAATTAATAACGGCAATTCATCAAACGATATTGAGAGAAACTGTGATCATTGTTTCTCTCAGAAATCCTGTTAGAATTAGTAAATATGGATAATAGATTATTCGGGAATTACGATAAGACTCGAAACGCCGGATATGTAAAATATCCGGCGTTCCAATGAAACTTGCATACCTGAAAATCAAAAATCATTTCACATACATCAACTTCCGTATTTCACGGAATCCGGTGTTTGAAGTTACGTTTAACAGGTATAATCCTGCCGGATGGTTGGTTGCGTTCCAGTTCAGGCGATGGTATCCGGCATTAAGGCTGCCATTATGTAAAGTTGCGACACTTTGACCAAGAACGTTAATGATTTCCGTATGCACCTCTGCAATTTGCGGTACAGCTAAAACAACACTGACCGTAGGATTGAAGGGATTCGGATAAGTTGCAGCGACAGCCCACTCGGTCGGGATACCTGAAAATTCACGGTCACCTACTAAAGTTATATCCCAGATTACCTCAACTTCATTTGATTCAGGTGTTTCACCCTCATCGTAAATTGCTGTAACAGCATATACATAGGTGTATGACTCATACTCACCGGGATTGGGATCTTCAATTTTCTCATTCCATGAGTTTTGCTGAGTATTACCGATATGTTCATCGTCACGGTAAATCTTGAACCTGACAAAGTCATCGAGATGTTCATGTGTCCATGAAAGTGTCACCTCAAGTTGAAGTGGATCACCGGGAACCACCTCCTGGGCAGAGGTTAAATCAGATGGCGCGTCAATATTGATCCTTTCGATATCCGCCTGGTCGTTCGGGATGAGTCGTAGCCCCTGGCGTGAAAGACTGATTACACCGGTGAATGTTCCCCAATCATCAGCTGAGAAAGCGGATAGGTCGAGGTTCGCTGTCCCTGTTATCTGGACTTCACATTGACCGGAGCCGTCATTAACTACCAGTGAATAAGTACCATCTCCGGGATCACGGTTAATCTGTCCGTTGATCTGCGCCCAGGTTCCTTCACGTTGACCGTTTGTGCTCATGTCACCGGTAGGCTCCACCAACGGTTCTGGCAAAGCATTGTCGTTGCTGGTAACAGTAATCTCGAAATTCGTAATCCTGGTAATATCATCAACATCCAGAAGATAGCCGACAACCTCAACTGCATCGCCGCGCATTATTTCAGTCTCAGCATCCCAGGGTGCATCAGCCCATACCTGGATACCCCAATCGGAATCGTCCTGAATGTAGATATTTGTGTGAGATGTGTCTGTAAGGTTAGTTCCCTGGGTAACAATGCCGGTCGTCAAGACCCATGTCTCAGGATCCTGTGTAGTCTGGAGTTGTTCAACAGTACGCTCGAAAATGGGTGTTAGCTCAAAATCCCGAACATTCTCACGTGTATGACTAATCGTAACATTTTCTGTATCGGAAGGAGCGTAACCGGCAAGACTGGCGACAACTCCGAAAGTTTCACCACTGTGCAATGCCAGGG
>Ga0075120_10000134_pt1 | contig 56506 bp, 52 predicted proteins | sample AntAceMetag02UKL_FD_69792 | JGI IMG/M metagenome (GOLD analysis project Ga0075120, IMG submission 69792) | Saline lake microbial communities from Ace Lake, Antarctica - Antarctic Ace Lake Metagenome 02UKL | ecosystem: Environmental > Aquatic > Non-marine Saline and Alkaline > Saline | place...
CGGGAATGAAAAGGATATGAACGTCGCATAAGGCTAAATTTAGTCCTTTTTTGTGTTGTGGTTTTTTGGTGCCGATGATATGAGGTGCCAAATATTTTCTTTTGTTTTTTTCTTTTTGTCTTGTTTTTTAGATATTCTATTTCCTTAAGTTTACATTTTAATTGCGCCTTAAGTAATTAATGCCAAGAATATGGATTTAAAGTGTAATTTAGTCTCTTCAAAACCTCCAAAATCTAAAAAGGGTATTAGGCTTGGGCTTGCACAAATGGAGTGTCCGGTGGGGACTCCTGATGCTGTGATTGAAAATATCAAGCGACTAAAAAAGGTTGTTAAGGTCGCAAAGAAAGAGGGGACTCAATTGCTATCTTTTCCAGAACTTTACATTAGTGGGTATGCACTTGACAAAAAACTTGTAAGAGACCTTGCCGAGCCCATTAATGGAAAAGTCATGCGTGGAATCGCTAGGACTGCAAAAAGAAACAGGATTGCACTTGTCGTACCATACCCTGAACGCGATTCAAGTTCGGGCAAGGATATTTATTATGATTCAATTGCGCTTTTTGGTTCTGGGGGTAAACTCCTTGATAATTACCGGAAAACCCATCTTTTTGGAGCCGCAGAAAAACTAAATTTCAGCCCTGGGGCGGGTGAATTTAATGTAGTTGAAATCAATGGCTTCCCCTTAGGCGTCCTTAATTGCTATGAAGCTGAGTTCCCCGAGCTTTCAAGAATCCTCGCCTTAAAAGGCGCAAAACTTATCCTTATTCCAACGGCAGCTGATATGTTTTATACACTTGCCTCAGGAGAAACCGCACACGTACCTTACCCTGACGTCTCTTTAAGTTTGATTCCCGCAAGAGCCCTTGAGAATCATTGTTTTGTTGCATATTGCAATAGGTGTGGTACTGAAACTGTAAGAAAGAAATCTTGGGAATTCCGTGGAAACTCTATAATATGTGCACCCAATGGGACTGTTTCTATTGCGGCCGCACATAAGCGCGAAACCTTGATTATTGCGGACTGTGTGCCTGGAACCTATGAACCGACGCATCCGGAGGGTAATTATATCTCAGATAGGCGTCCAGAGTTTTATAAAATGCTTGTTGATGTGGCAAAAGCTTTATGAGCTAGTGGTGTATCCGGCAGTCATCGGCTTTATATTCTGCTGGGTCGCGTGGGTCTATATGTATGTAGGCCTTATCAACTTCCTTAAGGGATTCAACTCCCTTTTGTACTTCCTTTCCTATCTTATGTGCGGCTTCAAGAGTCATCTTACGGTTGACTTCTATATGTATTTCAACGTGGACAAAGTTGCCGACGTAATGCGCCCTGACATCATGTATCCCGTTTACCCCTTTTACAGACTGGGCCTTTTTACATATCTTTCCAAGAAGTTCTTTTGGCGGACAGGCCCCCATTAAGTATGTCGTGTTCTCTTCACCTATTTTATAACCTGAGTATATGACAAAAACGCCGATTAGTATCGCCGCATATGAGTCTATTGAAAAGAATCCAAAGAACGGCCCGATAAAGCCGACCAACGCAAGAAAAGATATCAGGACGTCGTTTCTTGCATCTATTGCTGAAGCGCGAATGGCGGGGCTCATCACGGCTTTTCCAATGCGCGAGAAATATCTCCAGAGAAATGCTTTTGTTCCTATTGAGATAAATAGTGCGATAAGCCCATATAGTATAAACTCGTTAGGGACTATGTTTACCGCAGGCAAAAGTAGTTTTTGTACTGCTTCCCAGATAAGGGAGAAGCCTAGAATCGCCATGATTATTGCAGTAAAAAGCCCTGCGATGGGTTCGGCGCCCCGGTGTCCAAACGGATGACCTGAATCCGCATCTTTGTGCGCTATTTTTACGGCAAAAAGAACGCCTATTGAGTAAAGGATGTCCCCAAGGGAATTTACTGCATCAGATATTATCGCAAGACTTCCTGAAAGAAGACCTGCTGATATCTTTATTAAAAAAAGACAGGTGTTAGCAAAAACACCTATCTGTGTAGCCTTTGCCGCTGAGTTTTGTGAGTCCTTAGACATTTGAAGAGATACTTAGGGTTAAGAGAACTCGGCACGGCACTCAAAGAAAAGCGGGCCCTTTAACATTAATTCTTTCTTCTTTGATTGTATGAACTTCAGGGCTGGTTCTGCAATCTCAAGGTTTATGTCAGGCGCACTTTTTGCCATTTTAAATTGGAAAGAATATTCTGCGCGGCCTTCTTTTGCTGCTTCCTCGATTCCTACTGCAAGGTGGTCTGCCATGGCGCCGATGTAGGTTATGCCAGTGGCCTTGCCTTCATCCTGAATCTTCTTTATTTTCTCCTTAAAGGCCTCTTTTGGAACGCCGTATATACCACCTTCCCAAACATAGACTTCATTAAGGGCAGCAGGACCCAGAAGCGCTGAGTTCTCCTCTTTTTCAAAAACAAACACTTTGGCTTTTTTACTTTCGATTTCCCCTTCCCATGCTAGGAACTCACAAGGAGATTTTTCCGCGGCGTTTTTTCTTGCAGTTGCGACTATTGCTTCGGCAATCTTCTTCCCCGTTTCTGACTCAGGTTTTTTTACGATTGAAACGGATTCTAAAAGCTCGTTGTCATCAAGTTCTTGTGCGCCGTAAAACTGTGGGAAAAAGACTTCACGAACGTCTGAGAAGCCTTCTTTTATCATAAGGATACGCTCAACGCCAAAGCCCACATTAAAAACTGGATATTTTATCCCGTACTGCGCCAGGGCAAGTGGGGAGTACATACCAATATCCCCTATTTCGATTGGCTCGTCAAATCCTGGTTTTTTAGCAAATACCTCATACTCGCTTTTGTTTGCGTAATAGGTTGATGTTGCCTGTTTCTGTATGAATTCAAAATCCTTAAAACCTAATGGTTTTAGTATTTCTTCGACAATTTTTTTACCGGCTTCAATCTCCATTTCCGGGGCGCATATAGCACATGACGCTCCGTAGTGGGCGCGCAAGTGTGTCGCATCAACGCGCTGCTCGCGCCTGAACCTTAGACCTATTGAAAAAAGTTTTATTGGGGGAGATTTTTTCTCGACAAGTGCCCCAAGTGTCGGGAACCAACCTGCTGTCATATGGCTCCGCAGGGTTGTCTTTGTGGGAACGGCCTGCAGGTTCCTTAACTCCTCAAAAGAGTCGATTATCCTTGCGCCTTGTTCAGTTGACACGCCAAGCTTTTCTTCTATTGTCTCAAGGAAATCGTCTCCTTCAATTCTCCCGAGTTTATACTCGCGAAGAATCTCTTTAAGCGCTGTTTTTTGTGCGTCTGAAAAATCAGGGATTATTGTTTTTATTTTTTGAATCTTGTCTTCTGAAAGCCCGATTTCAGGGCGCGGGAGACCAGCAAGATAATAACAGCGGTCAAGTATGGCAGGACCTTCCGGCCCGTATTGTTTGTATACGTCTTCTTCGTCAATAAAAAGCGGGTTTTCAACTTCAGTAAACCCTAGTCTAAGGAAGCTTGAGCGTATCTTTGCAGCAAGATTATGAATTGGGTGAGGTTCAGGCTTTCCAGGTGTAAGGAGTTCTTTTGTAAATTCTTCTGAGTACTCGGGGAACGCTCCTTTTGTTGCTGTCCAGGCAGAGCCAAAATCCTTTTTTGCGTCGCTTTTAAGTTTCTTTAAATCGTATTCCATTTCCTTCTCTTGAACAATAATTGAATAATTACGTTTAGCGACTAATTAGCGCCCCGATAATTTAAAACTAGAAAAAAGTTGAGGGGGAGATAATATTTATGTTTTTATCCACGATTCTTTTTTGTGTATGCCCTCAATTACTCGAAGTCTATGTGATATTAAATCAGATAATTCCTTATTTGAGGTGTCGGGTATGCGACCAGCATCCACTTTGGCCTTGAGCTTTTTAAGGTACCTGTAGTGGAGTTTTGGGTTTTCCAGGAAGCGCGCTATCTGATGAGAATGAGCAATTCCGGAAACTGAAACTAATGGTTCTTTTATCTCATAGTCCTTGGCCGCTAGCAAATCTGAAGCCATGAGGGCGCTCCTTCCAGGTGTAACAAAAAAGGCCGTATCTTCCGGCTTATATTTTTTGGAGATAAATGGTCTGAGTGCCCTAGAATCATTTACCTTTGCCAGTTGCTTTTTGCCTATTTGTCCATTGACTATTTTAACTGGCCGGAAGCGCGCGCCTATCTCTGATGAAAGTGCTATGGGAAGGTTAATGGAAGATAGTATCAATAAATTCTTTTTCCCTATCATCTCTTCTGCTAAGTCGGCACTAACTGCCTCACTATGGTGTTGGGGTGCAAACCTAGTTGCTAGATGTTCTGGGAGAAAGTGTTTGGGGGAGCCTTCTGAAATTACTGTAGAGCCTTTTGGTGTCAGTGAGTTTATTGCTTTTTGTTTATTTTTCGGAAGAGTTAGATACACTCCATGCGCCAAACCAATATTACGAATCTTTAGGACTTTGCCGTCGTTTGTAGTTATTTTATGGTCTGTATAAAATATCGTGCGGTCTAAAGGGTGTTTTTTGCTTCCTGCTTTTTCCTTAGGCTTTCTTTTGTGTGGAGAGGGCATTTGATTTGTCTGCTTACTTAATTCCTAGGCGCTCCTTACCATATACTTTTTCAAGTTGTTTTAGTCTATGGGGCACCATTAAGGCAAGTCCTTTGTCAGGTATGCGCCCATTATCAAGCTTTGTTTTTAGTCGTCTGAGTGTTCTGTAATGAAGTCTTGGATTTTTTAGGAAGTGATTTATTTGATAAGAATGATTAGCGCCCGACACAGACACCACTGATGGGATATCGTTGTTTGGTTTATCTCCTTGGCTTTTATTAGGTTCTAGTAAATCTGCGGCCATGAGGGCGCTCCTTCCAGTTATCATAAAGGACGCAACGTCCCCTGGGCGATATTTTTTGGAGATAAATGGTTTGTATCCTGCAAGACCGTTGAGGCTGTCCATATAAAGGTCTTTTCTTGTTTGCGCATGTACTTTGATGGGGAGGCCATGCTGTCTCATCTCAGAAAAGAATACTAGGGGTTTTAACGAAAGACCTAACATTACACTATGAGGAACTCCGATCATTGACCTTAATGTATCAAGATTTATTTCCTCGCTTTGATGCCTTTTTGCGCTGCCCACTAACTCTCTTGGTAAAAATGTTTTATGAGCGTGTTCGGAGATTAAAGTAGAATTTTCTGGTATTAGTGAACGCATAAGCTCCTGTTTTTCCTTAGGAAGGGCAGAAAACCAATTATGTGTTATTCCAATATTACGGATATCCCGGCGTGTACCATCAGCTTGTTGTATCTGATGGTCTGTGTAAAATATCCGGTCGTATTTTCCTGGGCGCTTTTTTCTGGCCGTTGGATGGTGTACTATCGGACGCATTTTAGAATATTTGTATTTTCTTGTGAAAATTATTGGGTAAAGGGATTAAAATTAGGGAGAAGCCACATACGTCGGGGGAGGGGGGTGAGTTCCGGTATTCGGACACGTGTGAAAGGGGATAAATAATAAATGAGTATTTATCAGAGTTTAAGGCTCTTTATGACACAGTCCTTTATCTTATCAGGATCTTCACCCAGTTCTATAAGACGTGTTTGCCCGCGCGTTCCCTTGCCAGTAAACTGCATGGAGATAAAGCCCAGCATCTCAAGGTCATTTAGGTATTCCCTCACCCATCGCATGCTTCTTGCGCTTTCCTTTAACTGACGTACGACGCGTTTGTACTCATCATACACTTCACCTGATGTGAACTGCTTGATGTCGTTTCCTATGAGGTTTCTTTGTTTCTTTGCGGATTCAAGTAAGTTTGCAAGTGATAAGAGTACTATCTTTTGGTGGTCTGGAAGAACATCAATCTGTTCTATTACTATATCTTCTTCTACTTTCTTTTGTGCCTCCTCAACCTCTTTTACCTTGACGAATTTCGCAGTCGAGTTTTCAACAAGTTCCCCTGCTTTCCTCAGAAGCCTTAGGGCGTATCTTGCGTCCCCACCTTCCTTAGCTGAAATCGCCGCAATAAGCCTTATTGCAGAGATATCGACTTTATCGGGCTTAAATCCTAGTTTGACACGTTCCCTTAGGATTGTTGTTAACTGTTTGGCGTTATATGGTGGGAAAACCCTTTCTTCCTCACAAAGTGTTGACTTGCTTCTTGGATCTATGTTCTTTTTGAAAAAGAGGTTGTTTGTTATCCCAAGAATCGTCACAAATCCTGCCTTTATATCATCATTTGCCCGTGTGAGTGTGTAAAGCAGGCTGTCAAGGTCCTTTTGTTTTATTGTATCAACCTCATCAAGTATTACAACAACACCTGCCCCCTGGCTTCCGACAAAATCAAGAAGGTATTCATAAAGCATTGTAGGGGGTGCTCCTGCGTCGTGAACCTTTGTTCCTTTTTCGGCAAAGAAATCTGGGTTTTGTTCGGCAAGATCCTTAAGAAGCTTGACAAGAACCCTGTATTTAGTGTCGTGTACTTTGTTGTTTATGTAACTGACATAAAGAGGAACCCCTTTTGCCTTACATACATCTCCAAGCTCTGCTGAGACAAAACGCGAAACCATGGTCTTTCCGACACCAGTCTTTCCATATATGAAAATATTTGAGGGTTTTTCCCGTTTTAGGGCTGGAGCCATAAGACAGACGATATCATCTATCTCATCTTCTCTATAAGGTAGTTTGGGGGGGGTGTAATGGGGTGAAAGCGCCTCCTTGTTCTTGAAAATCCGATACTCTGAAGTATAATCTTCAAAGAGGTTCTTTTTTGTCATATTCGCTATTGTTAAGGGAGGGGGTTATAAAAATAGAGGAAGTGGGGTATTCCTTTAGAGATTTTTATAGTTTCAATAGTAATATCAAGGCAAATGTTTTTGGGTGGAATCAAATTTTTGTTGCTGGGGGAAGAAACTACCAAAACCAAGAGACACTTAAAATAATAGGGGATTAAAATGGGTATGAAAGGATGGTTGGGTTTTGAAGAGAGTGGTGTGGATGTAGAAGATGAAGTCAATCTTGATGAATACCTTGATGGAATAGGTCTTCATAATGGAGAGCTTCTTGATGAGGATAAATACACTTATATTAAGAGTATAACTGCAAACTCCCCAGAAATATTTCAGGAAGTTGAGCGTGAAGTCAAAAAGGGAAATATTGTCCTTCTTGATACTGAAAACCTCTCGCAGACAAACAGAATCGCACTAAAGAAGCTTATCGGTGACCTAAAGAAGCTTGAAGAAAGTGTAAATGGTGACATGGGACGTATATCTGAGGCAAAAATACTCATAGTCCCAACTGAGTTCAGGATTCTTAAAAGACGCGTCTAAGTTTTTAATTAAATAAATAACAGGTGTTTTAGCTTACCTGTTGTTGTTATTTTATTATCCATGTAGTTGCTACCCTTTTTAACTTATCAAACGCTTAATTAAGTGATGGTTGACGCCGACTTCCAAGAGGATATGGGGTTTAATGACGTACTGCGAGACCTTGAAGATAATATTTTTGGAATAGACCCTGACAAACCGACTGATAAGTCAGAGAAGGACGAAGAGGAAATCCACGAGGAACTAGATGGTAAAAAATCAAAGCCCAAGAAAAGAAAAGAAACCCTTCCATTACTAGTTGACCAAGACGCCGCCCAAAACATACTTAAGGATTTCATGAAGGAGAAGAACCAGAAAAAATATGATGTTGTGGGCTTTGAATTATATTTTAGGCCTTATTGGCTCTTCACTTACACTTGTGAACTCATGATAAAGGATAAGGATGGAAACATCATTGATTCTGAAGAAGTAGGTTCGCGTGTTGCAATTGACGCCGAGAGTGGAGCTTTGGCCGATTACCTTGAAGAGACTCTTGAAAACGAGCCCATTGAGACTGTGGATTTAGTCGACCAAGTGGCAGAGGAAGGAGGCAACGCAAAAGTAATCGAAGCCAAGATAAAAGAAAGCAAGCTAGAACACTTTCTCACACAAAAGATTTCTGGAGCCTTGCGTGCAGAAAAGGATAATGTCTCTGTTGCGGGTTTTGAATTATTATGGTCTCCCGTTTGGAAAGGATGGATGGATATAAAGAAAAGGACACATAATCTTCAAATCGATGGGTGTCAGGGATACCCAATAAATTACGATAATATACCACAAAGACCAAAGACTTGGGAAGATATCTTGATGGAAGATATCTCAATGCTCAAAAACCCAAAGAAGTGGAGTGAATTCATAAAGAAGAGGGGTAAAAGACGTTCAAGTACGCCGGGCGCTTCTAAAGGACTCAGTGGCATGAACTGGTTTCTTGTTGAAATAGTTTTAGGTCTTGCTCTTTTTGGAGTGTTTATTTACGGGCTTTATTCTAGTGCCTGGGACTTGCTTTTAATAGGTATTGGTGGGTTGATTATATTATTCTGGTATATGAACCACAGGCGAAGCAAACAAAAAGCGCCAATGGTCCCATTACCCCCTCCACCTGGTGCTGGGTATGTAGAGCCTTAACCCCATAAGGAAAAACAATTGAGTGAAGAAATATTCTAAAAAGGATAACACTCACACTTAACTTTAAAGAACGGTGATCGCGACTCCTTTTGTTTCAAGGATTTTTTTCATACCAGGGATGTGACCTGCTCCAACCACCACCAAAACAACATCAGCTTTATTCTTACTTATATGACTTATGTTCCTTGCCATATATTCATCTCTTTCTGCAACAAGGGCTTTGTAGATAGAAGGGAAGTTCTCCTTCATGACTTTCATAACCTCATCAATTCCTTCTCCCTTTTCAAGAGAGGCAAGGTTTATCTTTTCTCCCCCAGAAACGGTAGAGAGCGCGTCCATACCTTTACCCCCCGGAACGCTTAAGGCAACACCTGAACCTAAAAGTGAGACACCAAGTCGAAGCTTCTCTCCAAAACTCATTTCATTAAGGGCCCGGGACATCGTTACCTTTATGGGGCGGTCTATAAGCCCTATTGGTATCTTATAATCTTTTGCCGCCTGAAACCCTTCTCCCATTTCAACTCCAGGCATTATATTATAATAATCCCCAAGCTTTTTCTGTAAACGTCCGAGTATACCTTCAAGAGTAAAAATGTTTGCTTTGACCCTTACCCCCGAATATGGGAACTCACCCCCCTCCCCCGACGCCCCTTTGTCTTTCTGGGAAAGCTCTGCTACCATGCGGCCAAATCGCTCTTTGTCAAGTTCCAAACAAACAATATCTGGAAGAAGAGTGGCAACAGATTCCCTGACTTTCTTAGCACTATTCTTTGAGATGTGGGCAGTTCCCAATAAATAGACTTTTTTATCACGCAGGGCCGCCGCTTTTTTTACGTCGCTTGCAGGCAAACGAATCTTAATTGTTGATTCAGGCATTTTTGTATTTTTATATTAATCAAAGAAAAAGGCAACAGATATACACAAAAAGCGCTTACTCCTTCAAGACTCGCACATCCGAGGGTTGCGTTTAAACCTATGTTTTAAACAACAACAATGCGTCCTTTTTACCCTAAGGTTTTTATATCCCCCGCCATAAACATAACACATTTAACATCTAAGGGAAAATGAGCGTCAAGATATCCGAGCTGTATGGTACCGAAATCTACACGGCAAAAGCAAAGCATTTAGGTAAGATAGAAGACATTATCCTTAACCTTCAGAAAGGTGAGATAATGCGAATAACGCTTCAACCCCTAAAAAGCGGATTCCTTTCAAAGTCAAAAGTTGAAGAAATCCTAAAAGACAACAGCGTCGGGTATCAGGACGTTGAAGAGGTGGGCGACATAGTCCTTGTCAAGCCGACAGTACGTATCACCGGACCTGCCGAGACCTCAAAAAAGCCAAAGCACGCAAACTAAATATCAATTCTTTTTTTAGTGAACACGATCCCAAGCTTTAAACAACCCCATTAATTCAAACCAGCCTTAGGCCTAATACTTTAATCCCTTTTCCCTCTAAAATCTATAAGTAAAATGCCAAAACCTAAACCCCCAGCCCGCAGAAAACCTCGCTCCATCTCAGTAGTGAGGCGCGCGCAAAAGCAAACAGTTGCGGCAAGAAAAGAGATAGCGCGTCTTCAGGCAGGTGGCAAGACAAGTGTCCTTAAGAAAGTGAAGAATACTGATTCTCAAACTATGGCACGTAACGGTGGATTGTGGAAACCTAGATTCAATCCAGAAAAAGCGGTCCTAAATTATATAGACAACATAATGCCATTAGAACAACTCCCCGAGATTGATTTAATAGCCACAGAGATGGAACTGGCGGCATTAAAGGAATTTAACAAGAACAACCTTGGCGCGCGCAAGAAATTTATTAAACCTGGGAAATAAAGTCTTCCGATTATTTATCTAGTCTTTGCTTCTAAGTCCTAAGTTATTATGGTTCTTGACAAGCTAGGTGGTGGTCTGCAGGGCGTGCTTGAGAAAATACGGGGGTCTGGTGTAGTTGACAAGACAACAGTCCGCGAAATAGTCAAGGAAATCCAAAAGACCCTTATTTCTTCAGACGTCAAAATCGAGCAGGTATTTGCGATATCTAAGGCAATAGAAGACAAGGCGCTAAACGAACGCCTGCCTGCCGGAATCTCAAGAAAAGAACACCTCATAAAAGTAGTCTATGAAGAGATAACAAACCTTATGGGGGAGGAAGAAGCAAAGTTCGAGCTTGACCCAAAAACCCAAAATATTATAATGCTTGTTGGAGTGCAGGGCTCCGGGAAGACAACACAAGCTGCAAAACTTGCCAAGTACCTGATGAAAAAAGGGTTTAACCCCGGCATGATATGTGTCGATAAGTTCCGTCCTGGCGCATTAGACCAGTTAAAGCAACTTGGCGCTGAAATAAATGTTCCAGTTTATGGCGAACCGGGTGAGAAGAATCCAGTAAAGATAGCAAAACACGGTCTTCTTGAGTTCAAGAATAAAGGTGTTGTTATTATAGACTCGGAAGGTCGTCACTCCTTAGACGCAGACTTAATGGACGAGATAGAGTCCTTAGAAAAAGCGGTTTCTCCAGCCTACACTTTACTCGTGCTTGATGCGACAATCGGGCAGGCCGCTGAAAAACAGGCGCGAGCGTTTAAGGAAAAAGCGCAGGTCAACGGAATCATTCTTACAAAGCTTGACGGTTCTGCAAAAGGTGGTGGTGGAATCTCCGCATGTGCTGCGGCGGAGGCGCCAGTTTTCTTTATAGGAGTAGGCGAGCGCATAAGTGACCTTGAGCGCTTTGACCCAAAGGCCTTTGTAGGACGCCTGATGGGCTTTGGCGACATGAAAGGACTTCTTGACAGGTTCCATGAGGCGGCCGAGTCAGAAGACGCTGAGGACGCGGCAAAGCGCATGATGGCAGGAAAGTTCACACTTATTGACGTTTACTCACAACTTGAGCAGGTAAAAGGAATGGGTTCGCTCTCAAAGATTGCAGACATGCTTCCTGGAATGGGAAGCGCCATGAAAAAACTCCCAAAGGATATGATGAATGTCCAGGAGGAAAAACTCGCAAAATTCAAGCCCATAATGCAGTCAATGACAGCAGAGGAACTCGAGAACCCAAAACTCTCAAGGGCAAGAGTAGAAAGAATAGCACAAGGCTCCGGGACAACAACAGAAGATGTCCGCGCACTTATCGCCCAATATAACCAAATGCGCTCGACTTTTAAGAAAATCCGCAAAAACCGCCAGTTTGCAAAGATGTTTAAGGGAATGGACGAGTCTTCAATGGGTGGAAGTGCGGGTGGTGGTCCTGGTATTGGCGGCCTAAGTGGCTAAAGAGATTTTAGAGCATAGTTAAAAGCTATTTTAAAGCATAGTTAAAAGCTATTTTAGAGCCTATTTTTACTCAATATTACACCCCATTTTCAATGATTTGGCAAATACTCAAAAATACCCCCTTTTTAAGTACAGAACTTCTAAATTTCCAAGTGAAAATTTGATTGTTTTTAAGGAGTTTTAACCCCAACTAAAAACTATACAAAATATACATATCTAGCCCTAACCATGGTAGAAGAATATAACTCTGAACAGATTAAGCTCCTTGAGGGCTTAGAAGCCGTAAGAAAGAGGCCTGCAATGTACATCGGAGATACTGGCTCCCGCGGTCTACACCATCTGGTTTATGAAGTCGTTGATAACTCGATTGACGAAGCTTTGGCAGGGTTTTGCGACACAATAATTGTCAAGATTCTTCCCGAAAACATTATAGAAGTAAGTGACAATGGGCGGGGCATACCTACAGAGATAAATTCAAAACACGGCATCTCAGGTGTTGAACTGGCATTAACCAAGCTTCACGCCGGAGGAAAGTTTGAGGGAAAAGCCTATCAGGTTTCAGGAGGTCTTCACGGAGTCGGCGTATCCTGCGTCAATGCACTTTCAGAAGAATGTGAAGTCCAGGTAAAAAGGCATGGGAAGCTATACAGCCAAAAATACACCCGTGGAAAGCCATTAACCGCCCTTGAGGTTGTTGGCGAGTCAGACGGCACAGGAACCATTGTACGCTTCAAAGCCGATTCAGAGATATTCTCACTATTTGAGTTCTCATACGATCTTTTAGCATCGCGCCTAAGGGAACTTGCCTTCCTTAACAAGGGAATAAAAGTAACCCTTCTTGACGAGCGGGAAAGAAACGAGGACGGCAGTCCAATACAGGAAGATTTCTTTCAGTTTGAAGGTGGAATAAAAGAGTTTGTCGAATATATAAATGAAGGAAAGACGGCAATTAACGAGACGATATACTTTGAAACCGCAAAAGGTGATATACAAATTGAGTTTGCTATGCAGTGGAATGAAGGATTTGCAGAAAACACCTATGCCTATGCAAACAACATACACACAATAGAAGGTGGGACGCATCTTTCAGGTTTTAAGAGCGCTTTGACACGCACGGCAAACGATTACATAAAAAAGAACAACCTTGCCAAGATAAAGGACCTAAAACTCTCAAGTGATGACACGCGAGAAGGCCTTAGCGCCGTTCTTTCAGTAAAGCTAAGAGACCCGCAGTTTGAGGGTCAAACCAAAACAAAACTTGGAAACGGTCCCGTTAAAGGGCTTGTCGATTCAGCGGTTTATGAAAAACTCTCAGAATTCTTTGAGGAAAATCCCCGCGAAGCAGAAAAGATACTCCTTAAGACGATAATGGCAGCCCAAGCGCGCGAAGCCGCCAGAAAAGCGCGCGAATTGACCAGAAGGAAAGGCGCCCTTGAATTCTCAAGCCTCCCTGGAAAACTTGCCGACTGCTCAAACCGCGATCCTGCAAAGTGCGAGGTCTATATAGTCGAGGGAGACTCAGCAGGAGGCTCATGTAAAACAGGCCGTGACCGTGAGTTCCAGGCAATTCTCCCACTTAGAGGAAAGATTTTAAATGTTGAGAAGGCGAGATTAAACCGAATTCTTGAGAATAATGAAGTGGGGACGCTCATTACTGCGCTTGGAACTGGCGTTGGTGAGGAGTTTGACCTGGAAAAACTACGTTATCACAAGGTTATAATAATGGCTGACGCCGATGTTGACGGTTCACACATAAGGACACTTCTCCTAACATTCCTTTTCAGGTATATGGCCCCCTTACTCGAAAATGGGCACGTGTATATAGCACAACCGCCACTTTATAAAGTTTGGAAGGGCAAGAAAATAGTATATGCGTATACTGAGGAAGAAAAGCAGTCGGTTCTTGATGAAGTGGGTACTGGAGCATCAGTCCAAAGATATAAAGGTCTTGGTGAGATGAATCCAGACCAGCTTTGGGAAACAACAATGGACCCTGAAAACAGAACAATGAGGCTTATCACACTACAAGACGCTGTAGAAGCCGACCGCATATTCACAATACTCATGGGAGACGAGGTTCCCCCAAGAAAAGAATTTATTATAAAATACGCAAAAGAGGTTAAGAACCTCGATATCTAGCGAAGTGGAAAAAGACTACGAAGAAGAAAGTCCCACAGGGGAAGAAGAAATAGACTCAGTAGAAAAAACAGAATCTATAGAAGAAACAGGAACTCCCAACAAAGATGAGGACTTAGTATCAGGAGAACCCATTGAGGAAACATCTAAGGAAGGCTCTTTAGAAGAAGAAATCCTAAGGGCTGATGGCCGTTCCATAATACCAAGAAGTATTGAGGAGGAGATGAAAGAGTCCTACATAGACTATGCCATGTCTGTTATTGTAGGCCGCGCCCTTCCCGATGTCCGCGATGGCCTTAAGCCGGTTCACAGAAGAGTCCTTTATGCCATGAACGACCTAGGTCTTGCCCACAACAAAGCATATAAGAAGAGCGCAAGACTAGTCGGTGAAGTTCTCGGTAAATATCATCCTCACGGCGACTCGGCAGTATACGACACAATGGTTCGTATGGCCCAAGATTTCTCGCTTAGATACCCTCTTGTTGACGGCCAGGGCAACTTCGGTTCGATTGACGGTGACTCGGCTGCCGCGATGAGATACACAGAATCAAGGATGTCACGTCTGGCAGAAGAGCTTCTTTCCGATATTGATAAGGAAACAGTCGATTTCACACCAAACTTTGACGAGACGTTAGAGGAGCCAACAGTACTTCCCTCAAAGTTCCCAAACCTTCTTGTAAACGGCTCATCAGGAATTGCGGTTGGAATGGCAACAAACATGCCGCCCCACAACCTAACAGAGGTCATAGAGGGGATAATCGCGACAATAAACACTCCGGAAATTGAGTCCATGGACCTTCTCCAATACATAAAGGGTCCGGATTTCCCAACAGGCGGCCGGATAATGGGCCAAGGGGGAATAGTTTCAGCCTATACTACAGGACGTGGCTCAGTAAAGGTGCGCGCCAAAACAAAGAGTGAGGAACGAAACAACCACGAAAGGATAATTGTAATAGAGCTCCCATACATGGTCAACAAGGCAAATCTCATAACAAATATTGCCGAGCTTGTCAAGAACAAGAAAATAGAAGGCATCTCAGACTTGCGGGACGAATCCGACAGGAAAGGGATGAGGATAGTAATAGAGCTTAAACGCGGAGCACAATCAGAAATAGTCTTAAACCAACTTTATAAGCACACCCAGATGCAGACGACATTTGGAGTAAACAATCTGGCCCTTGTTGAAGGAAGACCGGTAACACTAGACATTAAATCACTTATTTCAGAGTTCATAAAACATAGGGTTGAAGTTATAACCCGCAGATGCCAGTTTGAATTAAGAAAGAGCGAGGCACGCGCCCACATCTTAGAAGGCCTGAGGATAGCTCTTGACAATATTGATGCGATAGTGACTCTCATTCGCGCGTCAAAAAACGCCGAAGAAGCAAGAGCCGGACTCGCAGAAAAGTTCGAGCTATCAGAAAAACAGTCCCAGGCAATCCTTGACATGCGCCTCCAGAAATTAACAGGGCTTGAGCGCGAGAAGATAGAGACTGAATATAACGAGCTCTTAAAATATATCTCCTGGCTTAAGGAAATACTCTCAGACAGAGAGAAAGTACTACAGATAATAAAAGACGAACTCCTTGAGATAAAAGAAAAATACGGGGACGCTCGAAGGACAGACCTTTGTGAATCAATCGATGACCTTGATATCGAGGATTTAATACCCCGCGAAGAGATGGTCGTGTCTATAACAAACCAGGGCTACATCAAGCGAATACCACTTTCAACGTATAGGGCGCAAAGGCGCGGCGGGCGCGGCGTAATGGGTATGGAGACAAAAGACGAAGACTTTGTCGAGCGGCTCTTTATAGGCTCAACCCACGATTTCATGCTTTTTTTCACTGACAAGGGCCAAGTGCACTGGCTTAAGGTCTACCGATTGCCTGTCGAAGGTAGGTATTCTAAGGGCAAAGCAATAGTCAACCTTCTAGAACTTGACTCTAATGAGAAGATATCCTCAGCAATACAAATCCCTGAGTTTGAAGAGGGCAAATATCTTGTTATGATAACAAAAAACGGTGTCATCAAAAAGACTTCTCTCAATGCGTACAGCCGCCCGCGAAAAGGTGGAATAATCGCAATAAACTTAAGAGAAGACGATGAGCTTCGTCGGGTGTTCCTTACAAATGGGAATGACGAAATCCTTGTTTCTACAAGAAACGGAATGTCAATAAGGTTCTCTGAGACTGACGCGCGTCCCTTGGGCAGGAATTCAATGGGTGTTCGCGCCATAAGACTTAAGGATAAAGGGAAGGGCAAAGACGAAGTAATAGGGGCAGTTGTCATTGATTCGGAGTCCACACTCCTCACAGTAACAGAAAATGGATACGGGAAACGAAGCTCGTTTGAGAGATACCCGATTCAACGCCGCGCAGGGATGGGAGTAATTGATATCAAGACAACAGAGCGCAACGGAAAAGTTATTGTCGCAAGGACAGTTACAGAGGATGACCAAATAATGGCAATAACCTCAGGCGGCATAATAATCAGGATGCCTGTTGCAGGCATTTCAGAAATAGGGCGAAACACCCAAGGCGTGCGTGTTATGCGGCTTGATAAGGGCAATAAGCTTGTATCTATTGCAAAAGTCGTTTCAGAAGATGAGGAACCTGAAGAGGTGCCTGAGGTGGGCAGTCAAAATGAATCCCCGTCTACTGGAGCATCAGACCCTATGGAAACTGGCGAACCCTTAGAAACTCCTGGCAGTGAAATAAAAGACGAAGAGGACGCCTCAATTGAAGAACAAATAGAAGAAAGTCCCAAAGAGCCTACAGAAACATTAGACGAGTTAACATAACAACATAAGATTTAAGAAAAAAGTTATGGTGGGCCTAACCGGATTTGAACCGGCGACCTTTCGATTATCAGTCGAACGCTCTAAACCATGCTGAGCTATAGGCCCATAACAATTCTTTTTGTTTGCCCCACTTGATTTTACTAAAAGATAAGTAACTAAGCAAACGCGGCTAATTTTGAAGCTTTTTTTATTAAAAGCTTAACTCTTATCCAAAAAGCCTGCGGACAAGAAGCATTTTTGGTGTTTTGTATTCAACCCCGCTTATATTTGCCGCCAGTTGCCTGTAACCTATTGCGGCTTTTGAATAGGGTGAATGGAAGAGGATTGGAGTTTTTTCAGAGACTGCATGTCTCATTTTCTTGTCTTCAGGGATACTGCCGATTATCGGTACCTCACAAAGAGTTTCAATATCTTCGTGTGAAATCTCATGACAATCGTTCTCAACCCGGGTTATCACAAGACCCAAAATGGGCTTTTCCATCTTTTTTGCAATCTCTATTATCTTTACGGCATCAGTTATTGAGGGCACATCAGGCGTCGATACAATAATAAGCTCGTCACAGGCTTCCATTATATGGTAGATGTCTTGAGAGAAACCGGGTGGCGAGTCTATAATAGAGAGCCCCTCAACCTTTCCCATTTTCTTAGAAAACCCCGACATATCAACAATGGACTTCTCTATTGAAAGTGATGCGGGGACAACCCTTAACCCTTTTGGGACAACCCTTATCGTCGAATTTATGTCCATCGGCCCACTAAGAACGTCCTGGAGTGTCCCTTCTTTTTCAGGAAGACCGAAATGAATGGTCATATTAGCAGAACTAACGTCAGCGTCTATTATCGTCGGGGCGTGCCCAAGTTCAGTTAAGGCCGCGCCAAGGTTTATTGTAGTTACAGTCTTTCCGACGCCACCTTTACCCGATAATATGCCTATCGCGCGACGATTTTTCTTGTTTGCCATTTCCTCCAAACTATCTAAAGCCACCATAAATAAAAAACTAAGCATTTTTAATCCCCAAACAGTAAAATAAAGGAATTGTTTGGGTGTAATCAAATGGATAAATCAGTAATAATAGCGGCAATTGTTGCAATAGTGATAATAATTGGGGTCACATTGATAATAAACCCCTTTGGTAACTCGGGTACAAGTACGACTCCGGAGAAAACAGCAGACGCAAGCATTTCTGCCGAAGACGTTATAAAAGGAACAGAAGAGCAGCCAGCTCCTGCGGACACAAAAAAGGAGACTACTCCTGAGGTAAAAGACACAACACCATCAAAGCCAAAGCCAGACACGTCAGACGGTATTCCAGACAAGACCGCAGTTGACGCGACTTATGGTGTGGTGATTGATGAAGTGGAAGGTGATTGTACTTTATACCAACACGCATCAACAGGTCGTTTTGAGTGTTTTGGGACAGCCGGGGAAATCGAAACGATGGTCCCAAGAAGCGAGTATAACTCAGTTGTTGAAGAAACTGAATATTTCTGCAAGGCGACTAAGTTTGGTTGCAAACTATATCAGAAAGTAATCCTGGAATAAGATGAAGATGGGCGCCAAAAAGGCAGTTCTCATTTCCTCCATTCTTATACTTTTTTTATTTCCTACAACCCTAGCGATAAGCTCCTGTCCTGTCGGAAAAGAGGTTTTTTGTGTTGAAGATTTTGTTTACTCATGTGCTGGCAATACCCCAGAAGCGATAAAACATTGCCCCAATGGTTGCGAGGGGGATGGCTGTTCTGAAATAGGAACTACAGTATCTCCACATTCCAACAAAGAGCCCTTAAGCGAGTCTGGAGAGCTTGCTGAAGAACAGGATTACTTCCTCCTTACTATGTTTGGGTTTATCACTCTTTTTGCTGTGGTGATAATTATTTTATACCTTCGCATGTAAGTTTTGATATTTTTAAAGCAGCACCCAAAAATATATTGGACCGACTATATCGGTCAAAACCCAAGCAAAATGAATTTAATGAACCTTATTTCAGATCCGGTTACTCTGATAAAGGAAGCAAAAGCGGAAAAAACTATGCAGTCGTCTTGGATTAACCTTGCGATTGTAGGAATAATCTTTGCAATAGGTGTTGCGATACCTGTTGCCTTAGTTAACGCGGCCGACGCAGCAGTACTCGGGGCAATGACTTTTATTGCAACCATGATATGGGGCGCAGTCCTCGGATGCACACTTGCTTACGCCATGCGTGTTCTGGGTGGAAAAGGAGTAATGAAAGACGGTATTGACTTATACGTCCTTGCCGTGATTGCACCAGCAGTCGCATGGCTCCTCGCATCAATACTTATTGCAATAGGCGCACTCACACTTAACCCAGGGCTTATTATGGCAATGAGTCTTATTGCAATGGTCATACAGGTTCTTGGTCTAATTGCAGGACTGGCAATAGGCTTCCGTGCGACAAAAGACCTTTTTGGACTTGATTCAGCAAGTGCTCTTGCAGGAATGGTGATAATTGTTATTGCTTATGCTACCTCAGTAGTTCTTGTCGGATTATCGGTCTTTGACGCTGCAATATCTGTCTTAATGCGAGTTTTCTTATAAGAAATAACAAAAGGGGTGCTTTTCTGCCCCCCTCTTTTCTTTTTTTATATTTGTTTTCTAATTTCTCCTGGTTTAATATGAGACATAAAGGCGACGTTTTGCCGCTTCACAGGCTTGAAGGCTTATATGATGGGGTATTTGCAATCGCAATGACCATTCTTGTTCTTGACCTCATAATACCCGAAAATGCTTCGGTTGACACACAAACAGAGCTTGCAGGAATGCTTACGTCCTTCATTCATATTTTCATAAACTATTGTGTAGCATTTATTATGCTTGCATCCTTCTGGCTCATAAGCATTCACCAGTTCAAATACTTCAAAGAGACAAACGAAGCCCATATATGGATTAGCCTCTTCATGCTTCTTTTTATCTGTCTGATGCCCTTTGTTACCTCATTTATGGGAGACTTTGGAGGTCTTGTAATAGCAGAGCTAATGTTTCACTTAGATATCCTGATTATAGGAATATTCATATGGGCCAGATGGAAGCTAATCGAGAGCTCTCCCGCCTTGCTTAAGGATGGGGCGGACCTAAATAAAATCGAAAAAAGCAAGAAGCTTGACCTTGTGCTCATATGGCTCCCACTCATAGGTATGCTCATTGCCATTTTCCTACCTGAGTTAGGTGCTAGTATATACTTCCTCCTTCCCCTCTGGTTTTCAGATAAAGTGGTTTCTAAGGTCGGGCTTTAGCTCTAATAGATACCTATTGCACTCATCTCACTCATCTGTGAAAGGGCGTCCATACCAGATGCTATTTCTACACCATTAGACACAAGGTATGCAGTTTCTTCATTAAAGTACAGTATCTTTGTTGTTCCGTCACTTTCCCTAATAACTGCCTGACACATAGAGGTGCCTTTATATGGTTGCATCCCTTCAACCTCTATAGTCCCCGTACCACCTTTACTGTCAGTAAAAGGCGCTTCAAAACTACTGTCGCAGTAGCTGTTGACTGTCGGCGTTACCGAAGGTTGGCTTGGCACATCGTAAGGATTACTCGAAGATACCAAGACAGTCCCGTAGAGATCTACGATATACCATTCTTCTCCGTTTTCGTCAGAGTAGAATTTAAGTTGTTCACCGCCTTGTGATATGCTTCCAGCACAAAAAGATTTACCGTTGTAAGTTTCCATACCGGTTATTACAACACTGGCGCCCTGATAGGGAATAGTTTGTCCGGGTACGCACCAGGAGTTTGCGCTTCCAACTCCTGAATTACTCCCACTATTACTAGTGTCAAGGCCCCAAACCGAAGCGGGACTGTCTCCAGCCCAGTCGTTTCCTGAATCCAGCTCAAAATAATTATCATAACCATAATACCCGGAGTCAGCAGGGCCTGACATAAGCACGAACACAGATACAATCGCAACAATAACAACGATAAGAATTATCAATAATACAACGGCAATACCAGCCTGACCTTTAGAATCCATAAGAAATTAAGGGGAACTGACATAAAAATAAAACTATCTCTAAGGAGAAAAGAAGAATAAAGAGCCTCCAATGGGATTTGAACCCACGACCTATTGATTACAAGTCAATCGCTCTGGCCAGGCTGAGCTATGGAGGCATTAGCCTTTGTTTTGCAAGAAGGGGGATTCTCCCCCTGAGTCTTGCCTGGTTTTTTGAGCCTTTAGAAATAAAAAGATTAACTTGGCGCGATTTTACTGTTTATGCACTAAAAGACGCCAGGTGTAAGGTATCCATAGACCAAAATAAGACCCAAAAGTACTGCCGGATAAAAAATATCCCAGTAAAGTATAAGTCCCGCATTTCCAGCCTTTTTATTTCCCTCAGTCTTCTCTTTTGTATGGTTTATCGCGCATCCCCAGAGAAAACACGCATAGATTATTGCTGTTGCAAGCCAGAAACCAAAATTAACTATGAATGCGCCGATTCCCGTTGCAATACAAAGACCCAGACTAACTGACGCGACTTCCTTTTGAAAACCGTTTGAGGTCCAGCCGATATATGCCGCAATCTCTTTACTCTTAAACCAATGCCGGTAGAAACCAAAAAAAGACATGATGGCACCACCGATTAACAATGCCTGGATTAACGATACAACCCAAAGGACGCTTGGTGCCATAAGGATGTTTAACAGAAAGACAAGAGGGATTATTATTATGCAAATGAGTATGCCATAAGAGTTTTTTTCCATACGTTCCTTAGGCAATAACTTATAAAAACACCCAATAATGGCGCTTATGGCTCCTTATCAATATCTTCTTCCCAGAGTTTCTTGTTATCCTTAATCCATGCGCCGAAGAATTCGGCGATTTCTGAGTCTTCAAGATTCACTATGTCAACACCCTTTTGTTTAAGGAACGCCTCCCCACCGACAAAGTTCTTGTTCTCTGCAAAGACGACTTTTGGAACCTTGAAAAGGGCAATTGCCCCAGAGCACATGTAACAAGGCGATAATGTGGAATAAAGTACACGGTCTCCGTGTTCACCAATGTCTCCTGCGTCCCTTAAGCAGTCGATTTCAGCGTGCGCCGTTATATCGTTATTCTGGACGCGCCTGTTATGCCCGCGCCCAATGATTTTGCCGTCTTTTACTAGAACTGCGCCAATAGGTATCCCACCCTCGGCAAGACTCTTTTTAGCTTGGGCAAAAGCTTCTGTCATAAACTCATCCATTTTAGAATAAACTTAGACGCAGATTAGTCAAAAATAAAGACCGCTTCAATAGACAGCCCGAAAACACAACACATGACCCCTTGGTCGTGGGTTCAAAAAATTGAATTGAAAATAATGTGCCGATGGTGGGACTTGAACCCACGACTTCCACGTGACCCAAGAGCGCTCAAATTTGTGAGTTAAGCCTTCTAAGTTTAGAAGACTAAGTCCTTATGAGCGTGGCGCTCTGGCCAACTGAGCTACATCGGCAAGATGAATCTAGAAAATAGCTTCAAAAAGCGCTAATTTAGCAGCTTCTCATATAAATAATATTCTAAAGCTTCATTTATTAAGTTTTTCCCAGTCGTGGATTAATCCATTCATCCTTATCCTGCGAAGAAGCGGAAGGGTCTTTGCGCTTTTCCTGAGCTTTTCAATATCGATTTTTACTGGGTGGTCTATAAACACCGGCGTCCCGCCGGAATTAATCACGTTATTGGGGCTGTCTGGCATATGTATTCCCATCTCAGATATTTCTTTTTGGGCTGGAAGACCCTTTTCCGTATAGAATTTTAGGTGATTATCGTATTCTTTTTCGTAACCTCTTCGTTTTGCGTTTAATTTCCCCTCCTCAAGTATGAACTTCATTTTGTTAAATGTGGGGTTGTCCTCATGTTTAATAGTCCAAAGTCCATCATAAAAGTCCTCCTGGAAACGCTTATAATCTACACTCCTCTTTCTTACAACATCGGTTGTCACGCCCCAGGTTTCATGAGGTTTGCGATTTAGGTATCTTTCTTTTGCAGCAGGGTTATCATATGAGGATACGACGGCTCTTGGCTTTGCACTTTTTTCTGGAGCAATGGTGTGGAGCATCCTTAGTTCTATAAAGGTCCTTTCTGCGTCATTCTTGCTTCCTTCAGGCCTAAACACTTCGTGCCTGCCCTTTCTTCTTAGGAGCTGCACCTGACTTTCTTCAGTATCAAACCCATATATCCTCCTGGATTTAATTGCTTCAGGCAGCTTCTCCACTTTCTTTTCAATCTTAATCTCAGGAAGTTTTTTGTAAGTGTAATTGTCGCGCGCCTTTTGGATCTCAGAAGAAACCCTTCCCCATTCCTTAAGGTAAGTTTTTATCCTGGTTTTTGTAGCTAGGGAAAGATTGTTTTTTGATTTTAATTTTGACCTTAATTTTTCAGCGTCAAGATTTACCACATGATCGACTATCACTGGCGTCCCGTTTGAGTTGACATAGTTTGGAGGGGAGTCTGACATGGTAATCCCCCATCCCCGAATCTTTTTATGTAGTGGTAAACCCTCTTTACGGTAGAAATCCATATGTTCCTTAAATTCATTACCTAGTCCCATTGCTCCTGCGGTGGACTTGGCTTCAAAAAACATATCCTCAACTCCAAAGTTAATCGGAAGCTCGGTATTTCTTAATTCCTTGTTTGTTTTATACCAGATTTTTTGGAAAGCCTTATGATTCTTGTCGCGCTTTACGATATTCATCACAATACCGTATTTCTCAGGCGCGCTTTCTTTCATCTTCGCGTAGCTGCTATTTTTGTGCAGGTGGTCACGTGCGACAAGTATGCTTGGCATCTCCTTTTCCTGTGTGAGGCCTACTACCTTTGGGACGTTATCAGGGAAGATTAGCTGGGTTATCCTGTGTTCTAGCTCCCGTTGCCTGGCAAAATTTTTGTCTCCAACAGGCTTAAAGAGGCGACGCTTATTCTTGTAGTTAAGGAGCTGGACCTGACCTTCCTCACTCTCAAAAGAGTGAAACGCGCGTTTCGGAGAATTTTTCCTTTTGGGCTTAAGGAGCCCGAAGAATCTAGGTTTGGGTTTTGGCATTAATAATTATTCTCAACTCAAATCTTAAAAATACTTAAGCCAGTCTCAGGGGGTCAATTCTCTTTTTTCTGCGACCTTTTTCATTTGTCCGGGGTCAATCCCCTGCGTTATGCCTATAAGTCCACCCATCAGGTTTGTTCCCCAGACAAATATCAAACGATATATGAATATCACAGAAACACCTATTGACGGAGGCACACCAAGGGTTGCAAGAAGCCCTGAACCTGTAATCTCATAGACTCCAAGCCCTGAAGGTATTATCATAAGAAGCCCCAGAACAGAAGATATGACATGGACATATACTGCGTCAAGAAGACTTATGTCTGCACCAAAACCCCAACATAATGTCATTATGCACAAGGCGTGACAAAGCTGGTTTACGATAAAAAGAAGAGACATACCAAACAGAGGTTTTTTATCTCCGATTAAAGGAGTAAGTGAGTCATAAGCCTTCCCAAACTCTAAATCCACAACGGTCTGAGGGTAACTTGTTTTATTCTTTTTTAGGTGATTTCTAACAGAACTTAGTGTTCTAAAGCCCCACCTGATTAGTCTTTGACTCCAGGTGCGCTTAAGCAGGACGATAATCCAGGCTGAAGTCATAACTATGAATACTGTTACCATGAGTGCTGCAAGAACCAGCATGACTGGGTCCAGACCTATGAATATCTGGGCAAGGATAAGTGCGGAGGTTGCAAATATACATACAGACAAGCCCCATGCAGAAACATAAATTGCGATTGCGGCAAGGCTCTTGTTATATGAGAGCTTATAGAAGCGCTCAAGGAAGTATGCCATTGAAGCTTCTCCGATGGGCGTTATTGTGGGAAAGACATTATCAATAAAAGAACCAAAAAGCCAGGCCTTTGCAACACCCAGTCCAGGCGTCTTTTTGATACCACCTTTCTTAAGGGACCAGAAAAGCACAAACATACCGATTGATATTGCAAGAATATAGGTTCCTATCCCCCCGAGAAGTGCAAGAGGGTTTATTTGCGTAAGGGCGTTTACGAAATCTTCGCCTGCAAAGCCTGTTGCAAGGTAGAAACCAAGTATCCACAAAACGAAAATAATACTTATAAAGACATATTTATTTACCATTTGAGCTATCCTTTCGAGACGTATTTTAATCTGACAATGCTAAAAAGCCTTTTTAAGCTTGATTTTCAAAATAAGCCGCTCTTGATTTCTATTCTCCTAATAGTGAGTCAGGGTATTTGTGGGCCGGTAGATCAGCTCGGTAGATCGCTACCTTGGCATGGTAGAGGCCCCGGGTTCAAATCCCGGTCGGTCCACTTCCATTAAACTTAAGGAAACTCGTGTTCCGACCTACACCAAGGTCATATGCCAAAAGTGCGCATCCACCTTAGTGTCCCGGCTCGGTCCACTTCATTCTTATCCAACCCTCGGATGTCCGATATGAGTTTATCTGAATGCAAATTCTATTAGGCTTGCAGCAATTGCTGTTGCCCCGCCAAAAAGAACCATTTTAAGGCCACCTAACATAATATTCTCCCTAGACATCCTGCCCAGATAAGCCCCAAGTAAGAAAAGAGCGACAAGCGTTGCCGCGATAGCTGCCCAGATAGCAGATGTAAATGGTAGGATGACAAAAGGCACGATTGGAATCATAGCACCTACAAAAGTCGCAGCTCCGTCAATAAGACCGCTTTTCCAAATGCGCTTTTTTTCCTTATCAAATATCTTTGTGTTCTTAAGCTCTACGTCACTTCCAACCATCGATTTTTCATAAGAAGAAAATTCTTTCATAACAGCGGCGCGTTCTGCAGTAAGCGCTCCAAGAAGATTTGATATCGCATTTGCGATTCCTCCCCCAAGACCTGCTGCCATAACAACCTTTGGATCCCCGGCTATTGCTGCGCCGATAACTATTCCTAAAGTTGAAAGCGAGCCGTCAATCAGCCCCCTTGTTATGTAACGAATATGCATCTGACTTTTAATCGCTTTAGTCTTGAGGCGTTTCAACGTCCTCAATTATCTCTTTTCCTGCGGCAATAGAATCCACACTGTGAATGGAGCCGCCATGATCCTCAACAACCTTTGTTATGCTCTTTATGTCCAAGCTAAGCCCTTCTAAGATAAGCTTTAATGTCTTTACACTTTCGTCAATTTCACTTACCATGACATTTACCCCCACGACATATTGTATTCCCGCAAGTTCCTGGGTAAGTTCAATCACGTCTGATACATTGGGCACGACAACATCAAGGACAAGCCTTCTAATCTTTGCTACCATTTTATTCTTTCTCTTATTATGAAGTTTTGTTACTTGGGAAATTTAAATCCGACTCAATCATGTCCGCCGCTCATCCCACGGTGATTCATCGTGCCAAATTCCGTGCCCTCAAGCTCCTCTGTAGGAAACACGGGGCCTTGTGTGCAGACACACACACCGTTTCCATCAAGGACACACGAACCGCATATACCCATCCCGCATTTCATATATCGCTCAAGGCTGACTTGGCATTTTATTCCCTCTTTTTTACAGATATCAGAGACCTTTTTCATAAGAAGCTCAGGGCCGCAAGAAAGTACAAGGTCGTATTCGCCCGTTGCAAGAATCTCAGGAAGCATATCACAAGCGTGGCATTTCTTTCCGAATGAGCCGTCATCTGTTGTGTATATCACATCAATACCGTTTAATCTTTTCCCAAACTTTATTAAGTCTTTTGAGCGCGTTCCGTATGCCACACTACAGTTCTCTCTCAACAATTCTACAACTGGCATGAGTGGCGCCATACCAAGGCCTCCTGTGACAATTGCGACCTTTTTTGCCCCATTTAGATTCCAGCCACGACCATATGGTCCGCGCACACCAACAAGATTGCTTGTTTTCATCTTGGAGAGTTTTTTTGTGAAATCGCCTTTGACATCAAAAGTTATTTCGATATTCCCCTGGGTTTTGCTAAGTGAGAATGGTTTCTCACCGATGCCAGGAATCCAAAGCATCACGAATTGCCCAGGTGATGCATCCAGGGTGGCGTCCAGAGTTATTGTATGAATCCCTACAGCCTCCTTTCTTACATCCAGTATCTCACAGGTTTTGGGTTTGTCAGTCATCCTTTTAATCATTATGTGCAAGTCCGCGCATTGCATCAATACTCTTTATGCCTTCAATTGTGGCAATCTCATCTATCTCATCTGAGATTTCCCTAAATATCCCCGGCCCGCGAGACCTTACTGCCGTTCCTATTCCAACAGCAGACGCCCCTGCCATTACAGCTTCTACAGCGTCAGTCCCGTTTGTTATCCCACCTGTTGCGATTATCGGAACTTTCCCTTCCGTTTCTTCATAAATGCTATAAACGCTTGCAAGCATCACAGGTTTTATACACGCCCCACTTAATCCTCCCGTCTTGTTTGAGAGTATCGGACATCTTGTCTTGATATCTATTGCCATTCCCGGCCCAACAGTGTTTATCGCACAGATTCCGTCCGCCCCCGCCTCAACAAGCGCCTTTGCGATTTTTCCAATATCGGGCACATTAGGAGTTAACTTAACAATTACAGGGAGATTGCTTGCCTCTTTTATCTCTTTCATGCAAAGCCTTGCCGTCTCCACTCTTGAAGCAAAAGGCACGCCGTGCTCTGCGCGAACGTTGGGACAGGACATATTAGCTTCAAGGAGGTCGGCCCGTTTTCCAATCCTCTTTGCGACTTTTGCAAACTCGGCTTCAGTTTTGCCATAGAAGGATGCGATAATAGGTACTTTTGAAAGCTTCTTATATTCTTCTAATTCAGTTAGGCTTTCTTCTAAGGAAGGTGTCGGAAGACCCATGCAGTTGAGGTAGCCACCAGTGACTTCAACCATAGTCGGGTTCTTGTGACCCGGCTTTTCACTCAGGCCAATTGACTTTTTTGTGACAGCTCCTGCTCCGAGTTCTCCAGCGCGTACGAGGCTTGATGCATTCACACCAAGTATCCCCGATGCAAGTATTGTCGGGTTTGAGAGTTTTACACCGCAAATCTCTGTTTTCATGATATTTTTACTTTCTTGTCCTTATATTTTGATACTCTCAAAAAATAAAGTAAATATAAAGATAAAGCTCAAAGAATGACAGAAGACCCAAAAGATATGAAATCTGAATCAGAAATCATTATCAGTCAGCTAAGGGAAGACCTTGACAAGAAGCGTCATGATAAGAAGGCCACAGAAGCCCGCGCGTCAGTTGCAAAACTCGAAGCCGACCTCAAGCGCGCAGTAGGTGACAAGACAAAAGGGGCAGACAAGGAACAGATATTATCAGAGCTTCAGCAAAAGATAAGCGAGGACGGGCTGACTAAAAATAAGCAGGGTAAGCATGGTTCCAAAAAAGCAGAAGTCGTTGATGAAGCATCCGACATAATCAACCAATTAAATGAAGAACCCGATAAAAACCAAGGACGCCATTCGAGAAAGGATGATGAGAGTACAGAGACTTCAGGGGCAGGGGATATGGGTAAAAGCATAGTAAAGTACAATAAGGCTTATCCATCAAAGAGTCTAAGCGACCTTGATCAAATGACAAAAGACGTCCACACACAATTCGCAAGCGACGAGGAAGGAAAAGACGACAAGAGTCCTTCTATAGCCGGAGAGGGTGGTGAAAAGTGGTACCAGAAGGCGAACAGAAAAGCAAAAGAAGGAGACCGGCCAAAAGAAGACGCGGCAACATTGGGGATGGACGGCCTGGGCGATGATTTAGGTTCGGACGTTGGTGATGATACCGACCTTGGAGACGACCTTGGAGGCTTTGGCGACGACCTTGACCCTGGAAAGCTTTCAGGTGACTTAATGGACGATTCTGACGACACTTTTGACATAGAGCTAAAAGAAGAACCGCCCAAAAAGAAGAAGGAAGACAAGCCATAAACTCCTTGGATTTTTTAAAGGCTTCCGACAAAGTTAGTATGCCTCGATTCATAGTTGTTACAGGTGGTGTTTTATCAGGGCTTGGAAAAGGAGTAACAAGCGCCTCAATCGGACGAATTCTACAATCTCACGGATTTAGCGTGATGCCCATCAAAATCGATGGGTATCTGAACACTGATGCCGGGACAATGAACCCATACGAGCACGGTGAAGTCTATGTGACAGATGATGGCGGCGAAATAGATTTAGACATTGGCCACTACGAGCGTTTTCTCAATCTTAATCTCGGAAAAGAAAATAATATGACAACTGGCGCCGTTTATGGGTCAGTTATTGCCCGCGAGCGTCATGGAGATTATTTAGGAAAAACAGTTCAGGTAATCCCGCATGTTACTGATGAAATAAAATCAAGGATAATGTCAGTTGCCAAAAAACCTGGCATCGATTTCATATTAATTGAGGTTGGAGGAACAGTCGGCGACATTGAGAACATGGTCTTTATCGAGGCTTTGCGACAACTATCCGGTGAAAATCCAGGAAAGTTCATGTTTATGCACTTATCTTTTGTCCCGACAATCCTTTCAGGAGAACACAAAACAAAGCCAACGCAGCGAAGCGTAAAGGAGCTCCAGAGTCTTGGAATCCATCCAAATGTTGTTTTATGCAGGGCTGATAAGCCTCTTGAAGAAGCAATAAAAAAGAAGCTGGCCTTATTCTGTTCGGTTCCTGAAGAATGTGTCATAAGCAATCCTGATTTGCCTTCACTCTTTGAAGTTCCGATAGTATTTGAGGACCAGGACTTATCTGAGATAGTTTTCAGACATTTTGGAACAAAAGGGCGCGGCACGGACTTAAAGGAATGGAGAAAGCTCGTAGAAAAGGACAAGAACCCGGAATCAGAAGTCACAATAGCTCTCGTTGGGAAATACACACATCTTGAGGATGCCTACCTTTCAATCAAGGAATCCCTACATCACGCGGGCGTTGCAAATTCCTGCAAGGTCAATATTCGCTGGGTTGAGGCTGAAAATCTCCACAAGGCAGTAAAGTCGGGCAAGGGGGAAGAGTTCCTAAAAGGTATTGACGGTGTCATTGTCCCAGGAGGATTCGGGGTGCGCGGGACAGAAGGCAAGATGGACGCAATAAAGTTCTGCCGCGAGAATAAAGTTCCATTCATGGGAATATGCTACGGGCTTCATATGGCAACAATCGAGTTTGCAAGAAACGTTTGCGGTATGGACAGGGCGAACACAACAGAATCTGAAAAACCCACAAAATATCCAGTTATACATCTTATCGAAGACCAAAAAACTAAAAAAGATAAAGGTGGAACGATGAGGCTTGGTGCCTATGACTGCAAGTTAATTCCGGGTACTTTAGCTCATAAGCTTTATGGACAAGATGAGATATCAGAGCGCCATCGCCATCGCTGGGAGGTCAATGAAGAGTTTGTCCCCGAGCTTGAATCAAAAGGTCTTGTAATCTCTGGAAGGAACCCGCAAAGCGGACTTGTTGAGATAATAGAACTGCCCCCAGAGATTCATCCTTATTTTATCGCAGGCCAGTTCCATCCGGAGTTTAAATCCAGAGTAGGAAAGCCAGCGCCGTTCTTTGATGGTCTGGTCAAGGCCGCAAAGAAAAAGAAATAGAGTTTTCTTATTCGTACCTTAGAACCTTTGCAGGGTCAAGCCCTGCCGCTTCCCTTGCAGGTAAGATTCCTGCAAATATAGCAAGGATTACTACAAACAAGGTAACATTAAAAAGCAGACCTACAGTTATTGTCGCATTCATCATAACACTAGCCCCTGCAAGAGCAGAATTAAGTGCGCCTACTGCCAAAAAACTAAGTCCGATTCCAAGAGCCTCCCCGATTAAGGTTATTATCACAGCTTCAAGCATGAATTCAAGAAGCACTTCTCTTGTTGTTGCGCCAAGCGCCTTCATAGTACCGATTTCTTTTCTTCTTTCGTTAACACTCATAAACATAACATTCATTATACCGATTCCAGCGATTATTGCCGCAATTGAGCCGAGTAGGAACGTCATTGTCGAAAATTGCCCCATAAGCTCTTCGCTTTCTCTTGCAGCATCCTTATCGCTGTATGCCGTTAACCCATCAAAGTCCTCATTTATTATTTTTGCAAGAACTTCAGCGTCATTAGCACTTTTTGGGATTACAGTTATTATAGAAACATAGTCTCCAGTTTTTAGAATTTCTTGAGACAAATCAAGCCACATCAATAAACCATCATCACCTTCTGTACCGCTTTTCTCCCCCACCCCAACGATATCATATTCTTTACCACGTATTGTTAGTGTATCTCCCACAGAGAGTCTTTTTAAGTCGGCAAAACTGCTCCCGAGGAATACTTCGTCCTCACCTTCGTAAGGGAGCCTGCCCTCCTTGGGATCATCAGATACTCCGAATTCTTCTATCTGGTTAATCTTCAGACCATATATGGAACCTACATCAGGGACACTGCCAAATACTATTGGCACTACTGAGTCTACATCCCCCAAATCTTCTAACTCCTCAATAAAGTCCTCAGGTATCCTGCTACTATATATACTCATAAAATTAACATCGTCTGAAGTCAAAGTCACTTTTCCGGAAAGAAGGCTCATCTCAGTATTTAAAAGGACATTCATTCCTTCTGAAAAAGAACTCAAAGAAACTATCAAAAGGATACCTATCCCTATACCGATTACGGCAAGTGAAGTCCTTAGCTTCCTTCTATTAAGTTGCTCCAAAACAACATCGACAAGCATTTTAAGTATCTCTCATGGCTTCTGCAGGATCGACTGAAATTGCGCGATATGCAGGATATAACGCTGAAAGTATGGCAAGTACTATACTAAAAAAGAGCGCGCCAAAAGCCAATATTGGCGTTACTTTTGCTATTGGAAATGGATACATAGTGTTCAGAGCTTCAGTACCCAAAATACCCAAAAAGAGTCCAAGAAAACCTCCAAGGATACCCATTATCCCCGCTTCAAGAAGGACTATCCCAAGTATGCTTGAGCGAGTGGCTCCAAGAGCCTTCATTATACCAAATTGCTTCCTGCGTTTCATAACAGTCATCACCATAGTGTTTATTATGCCTATTGCAGCAACAACTGATGCGACTACCCCGATTCCAAAAGTGAAGATACTAACCCCACCTATCATTTCTTTTGCCTTTTTTAGTTGCTCATCAACAGTTGTTGCGTCAAGATCGTCATACATCTCATTTATTTCCTCAGCGATACTCTCAGAATATCCCAAATCTTCGGCCTCTATGTCTATTGCACTGACAAAACCTTCCATCCCCAAGGCTTCCTGAGCGCCTTCGGTACTGACCATTGTCCCAAAATCAAAGAAGCCATTGGTCTCTTCAAGTATTCCCTCAACAGAAAATTCTTTACCCTTAAAGACCATAACGTCACCAACGCCAAGATCTCTACTCTCAGCGATATGGCTTCCAATAACTGCACTCCAGCCTTCACCCCCTTCTGGCCAAGAACCTTCTGAAAGCTCCAGTTCATCAAGATTAAAAAGTTGCAAGTCATCAAAATTCATACCTGAAATTATGGTCTGTGTAGCCCTGTCAATACCCGTAACCTCACTTGCAACAGTTTTTACTCCACTTATTTGGCGTATCTCATCAAGAACGTTTTCATCAATCCGTGAATTCATCCCTGGAATTTCACCCCCCATCCCAGAACTAGAGGCGTCTGTAGAACCTTTTTCTGTAACTACCACAAGCCCACTCATTCCAGATAAACTGTCATCAAGCATGGACGTTATGCCTTCAGTTATAGAGCCAAGAGTAATAACGGCAGCTATCGCAAGGACTATGCCAAGAACTGTCAGGCCGCTTCTGACCTTATTCCCAAGAATCGACTCTAGGGCGAGGTCTAGAAACATGTATAAAATCCCCCTTATTTACTTACAACACTTTCCTTACCCATTGCAGCCTTGTATTTACTGACATCAATCTTAGTCCTCTTCTTTCTCTTAAAAGCAAAGTACCAGAAAAGGATTGCCACAATGATTATCAGTAAAATAACAGTCCCGATTGGACTTCCTCCTTCAAGCATGATATCAGAGACTTCAAGGTTAAGCGTTTCTTCAACTGTTGTCTGCCCGCTTGGACTGTCATAGTCTTTATATTCTATTATTATGTCTACGCTTGTCGCACTTGGCATATCAAACCTGAACACTTTATGCTTATTTGATTTTATAGAGTCTGCAAAACCAGTACCTAAGGCAGTTCCTCCCGAGACTGCTGTTATCTTAACAGCCTCAGCGTCTTTATTCCCATAGTTTGCAAGATCAACTTCAAGCTCGCCCTTTGGAATATCTGTTTCATAATCAATAAGCCTAAGATCCGCCCCACCTTCAATCCTTATCCCCAGTGGTTTTGAGTCTGTCATCTCCTTTTTACCACCCTCGCGCTGGTAGCTTATTTCAAGAGACGCTTTGACAGGGCGCGCTTCAGCCTCCCCTGAAACATCAAACATGAACTCTATTTCTTTTTCTTCCCCGACATCAAGACTCTCTACAAGCTTCTCATTTGAGCCGACAATAGTCACTTCTTCACTCTCACTTTCAAGCGAGAAATAAAGATTTTCAAGTAGAACATCTCCAACGTTACTAACCGTGATTTTAACCATGCCTTCCTTTCCTGGCTGAAGCATTGATTCGACTTTTGAAATTACAATTTCAGTTCCAGCGTCAACTACATTTATCCCAATATGCTGGATGTCAGTTTGCGCCGAGCCTGAAGAATCAATATAACTTGCAGTAACGGTTATTGGCTGGATGCCTGCAACAGCACTATCTGATGCCCTGATTGTAAATACAGTCTCTCCATCTTCCCCTGGACTGATGCTTGCTATCCTGTTTCTGACGTTTCCAACCGGATATACATAAGTACTGGCGGGGGAAACAGTAAGGATGATATCATGTATTGCACTCTTTCCAGTGTTGCTAATTGTTATTGGCAGATTTTCTGTCGCGCCTGGCGTTATCTGAGTGTCTGGTGCAAATATCTCAAGACTTGAACGATATGAGACAACAATAGGTATACTCATTACAAAACCGCCGTTAAGTTCACTGCTGCCGTTCTCATACCTGTAAGTTATTTTTGCTTCAAGAGCATATGGTCCTGGGTTTGCGTTTGCTGCAGCCCTAATCCTAAATGCCGCAGAGCTTCCCGCGCCTGGTGGGATATCTCCAAGCTCGTTTCTTGCACCAATAACTGTGATTACTGACTGTTTACTCGTTAGCGTGATGTCAACATCCTCCATTGAAGTGTAAAGATCCGAGTTTGTTATCGTTATTATGACTTGGGCTGAGCCCCCCGGATATATCTCTTCAGGTGCCACTTCATAAGTCCTGGAAACGCTTGGAGCGCAAGCAGCAAAAGACACAATAAGTGCCAAGAATACAAATAGTCCGCACAGTGTTATAATTTTTTTCATTTTTTCGGTCCCTTACATTTAAGTATCTGTGAATAAATCTCTTTTCGTTTAGTTTTATAGTCTGAAGTCAATTTTCCATCAACAATATGGAGCCTTTTTTCTGCGCGCTCTGAGAGCTCCGGGTCGTGCGTTATTATTATAAGCGTCATTCCCTGGGCGTTTAAGCGCTCAAGCATATCTATTACTTTTGCCCCGCTTGTAGTGTCAAGATTTCCTGTCGGCTCATCAGCAAGTATTATTGACGGATCGTTAATAAGTGCCCTTGCAATAGCGACTCTTTGTCGTTCCCCCCCACTCATCTCACCTGGCTTGTTTCTTAGTCTGTGTTCAAGATTGACAAGCTCTAGCAAGATTCTTGCCTTTTCTTCAGCCTCCTTTCTGCTAAAACCATCAAAACGCATAGGGAGGGCGACATTTTCAAGTGCAGAAAGACTTGGCATAAGATTAAATGTCTGGAAAACAAAGCCCACAAGTTTTCTTCTGACTGCTGCAAGTTCATCTTCAGAGAGTGTTTCGATGTCATAGCCTCCAAGACGAATTTTGCCGTCAGTTGGCGTGTCAAGACAGCCAATCATATTAAGGAGAGTTGATTTCCCAGACCCAGACGGCCCGTTTATAGATACATAATCTCCCGCCTCAACTTCAAGGCTGACCCCACGTATCGCAGGGACTTCAATATCCCCCGCAAGATATACCTTCCAGACGTCCTTTAAATCAAGTATGGGTTTTGTATGTTTCATTTAACAGATAATGCTACGCAGAGTTTCCCTTTTTCAGAGTACTTAAAGGAGAATAGTTATAAACATTTAGCCGCAGTATATCGCCTGGAAAATATCGTGCTCTGTGACAACACCGATAATCTTCCCTTTTTCACCTTCGACTGCAAGCCCTCCTGTTCTTCTCGCCTCCATTATCTCCGCAAGATCAAGTATACTCTCTTCAGGATGCACCGTATAAAAATAGTCACTCATTGCGTCTGACACAGGGAATTTCGCAAATGCACCCCCTCCATATAATTCAAATTTCTCAAATGATTTTTTTGAGAAGAATTTAAGGATGCTACTACTCCTTAAAATACCTTTCATTTCTTCGTCATCCATTACAAAAAGTCTCCTGAAATGATTTTTTATAAGGCTCTTTGTAGCAAAATCAAGACTGTCTATTAGTCGTGCGGAGACAACACCCCGACTCATTATGTCCTTTATCTTAAGGGCACTTCCCCTTAGAAAATTATAGTTTATCAGGTCTTTCTCACAAGCCATTCCAAGAATCCTTTTTTCTGAGTCAACAACAGGAACGCCACCCACATGACATTCAAGCATTTGCTGCGCACACTCAAGGGCACTTGATTCCTGATTCATGAGGCATCTTGGAATGCTTGCAACATCTGTTATAGGTAACGATAAGCCTTTAAAGGGTTCTCCATTACATTTTTCCACAAGAGTTCGTGTTTTTTCCCCCGCCCCAAAAAACGATAGGGCATCAGTAACAGAGAATATCCCAACACAGACATTCTCTTCATCAACAACAGGAACGCGCCTTATGCCATGGGTGAGAAGGGTCTTGCATCCGTCGTTGACTGTAGCACTAGAATTGACAGAAATAACTTTTTTAGTTGCTATATCCAGTACGTTTGTTCGGCTTGGCATTTATGCTTCTTTAAGGCCTTTAAAACACTCGGCACAAACGAGTTCGCCGTTGAAGCTACGCAGATTGTCTGAGAAGTTTTCACATTCTTCACACTCACCGGAAAGACCCATTACATCTTCCAAAGTGTTCCCTGCTTCGTTTTTGCCTTTTTCAAATATGAGGTCGTATACAGAAGAAGATACTCTTACAATGTCAGTCTGCGTGAGTATTCCAATAAGCTGTCCGTCTCGCACCACCGCAAGTCTTTTTACCTTGTTCTCAACCATTGCATGTGCGGCCTCGCTGATGTCAACGCCAGGGTCGATACATACACATTTTGTGCCCATCACTTTTGCTACATTGACATTGGAGGGATTCTCCTCACGTGCAATAACACTTATTAAGTCTCCCTGAGTTACCATACCCACGAGTTCGCCTTCTTCTACAACAGTTATTCCTGAGATGTCATGCTTGTCCATAAGCTTGCAAGCATACCTAACAGAGTCGCTAGGACTTATTGTGATCACACCTTTCCCCATAATATCCCCGACCAAAATCTCAGTTTCCATTCACAATAAATTCCTCTTGTGTTTTATTTTGAAGAGCGCAAAATAAAAGGGGAAGATTAAATAACAGAGATACTTGCATAATGGAAGATTATAAACTGGTGATTATTGTCCGGGGAGACGTTCAGATGTCAAAAGGAAAAGTTGCAGCACAAGCGGCGCACGCGGCAGTCGAAAGTGTCCTTCGCTCGGATGATTCACGTGCTCTTGAGGCATGGCGCGATTCAGGTGCTAAAAAAGTTGTCTTAAAGGCAGCAAACTTACAAGAATTATATCAGATAAAAGAAGCAGCCAAAACTCAAGGGCTGACAAGCGCACTGATAACTGATGCCGGACGAACAGAGATTGCACCAGGAACCGTTACGTGTTTGGGTATTGGTCCGGCTAAGGAAACAGATATAGATAAAGTTTCTGGAAACTTAAAATTTCTTTAAGCTTTGGAGTTGTACCACTTAAGAAGGTTTAAATCTCCTCCGCGGACTATAAAGATAATTGCCCCGATAATTATAACGCCGATAAAAGTACCCCATGAACTTAGCGCATTCACAGGAACACCACCTATATTAAGCAGCATCAAGGCAAACGGTACAAGAAGCCCGAGACCAAAGGACAAGGCTATTCTTTCTGAAAGCGCCATTGCGTCCCTTTTTGGAAAAAGAGCAAGACTAAGGAAAAAGCCGGGAACACCAATGAGAATTAAGGTTTCTATAATGGAGATTAACATCTCCCATCCGCCGATTGCTCTCCATCCCAAATCTTCGCCAGCCATTTTATAGGGATATTTTGATATTCATGATATTAAAGCTGCTTAATTATTATTTTAACAGCGTTCCAAGACCAACCTTCTTTGCGAGGTTAAGTCCCTGCATGAGCATCATTGGGTTTTTTGCAAGCCCCTTTATGAGTGGCCCAGTAAAATCCATGTCTCCGTTTTCTTCCACAGTCTTTTTTACTTCAGGGTCTTTTAGGAAATTTAGCATATGGGCGTATTCTTCATCACCAAACTTGTTTGCAACGCGTCTTATCAGAAGGTGGCTTCGCAGTTCTTTGTAGTATGGCAGGATTGCCTCTTCATAACTTTTGGCACCTGATATCGCACTTGCAAGGCTTTTAGCACAAAGTCCCCCTAGCATGACGCCACCACCAGTTGTCGCCTTTACCTGCCCTGCCGCGTCCCCGACAAGATAAGCGTTTCCGTTTTTTGGGCAAAGTTCAGGATTAAAAACAGGAATTGTGCCACCAGTGTGAGATAATACCTTTTCCTTTCCTTTAAGAATATTTTCCTCCTTTAGCCGTTTCATGAATGCGGCCATATAATCATGTACTTTCCCCTCTCCTATTACACCAAGACCTATTCTAGCTTTCCCTTCCCCGAGAGGTATCACCCAGGCAAAAAAACCGGGGGCAACAGAACCAAGATAGATTTCAACGAGATTATCCTCACAAGATACATTGTCTAGTTCACATTGTGAAGTCTTTACAAATTCATTTGGGCAGTCAAGCCCGACCTTTTGATGCAAATTAGCTTTGGCGCCTGTTGCAAGAACGAGGTTTTCTACTGCAATCGGACCAGCTCTTGATTCCAGTTTGTAGCCGTTGACAAGAGGGAATATATTTTTAACAGTACATTCTGTTTTTAGCTCCCCACCGAATTCAGATGCAAGATGTTTATCAAATAAGCTTCTGTCAACAACAAAGGCCTTTTCTTCAGCACCTTCTATGACTGAAGTATCACCAAAGGCATCATGGAACCTTGCGCCGCTTACTTTATTTAGGACAAAACCTTCGTTTTTTATTCCGAGGCGCCTTAGCCCGTCTTTGTTAAAGAGACCCGCACAGGAAACAGGTTCTCCGATATGCTTATCCTCCTCAAGAACTATGCAGTCTTTTCCGAGCGTCTCAAGTTCATTTGCACAAATGAGTCCGCAAGGTCCTGCGCCGATTATTGCAGTGTCGTAGTTCATTTCAAAGATTTATTTGTATTCGTCTATCCAGGCATAAGGGTCTTTAGGCTGGGCTTCCGGGATTATCGCTTTATGCGTTTTGCCAGAGCCATACACCGCGTCCCATGAGTAATTCGGGCTCTTCTTTATTTTTTTCTTAAAGTAGTATCCCAAAATCAGGCCCATTAGTATTCCCCCCAGATGCGCGTTATGAGCGATACCCCCCCAGTTTCCAAAGCCAAAGAGTACCAAAGATAGCGCTATGAAAAAAACTCCAACAATCCAAAGGTCGATAGGTTTTGGTATCGGCGGAAAGATCATTATGACCTTTTCGTGTGGCTTAAGAACCATTATCATTCCGATTATCCCCATAACCGCGCCCGATGCCCCGACAGCAGGGATGTCGCTTCCAAGAATAAAAAGGCTTGTTATCACATAAAATATCGAGGCAAAGACTCCGCAAACAAGAAATGAAATAAGAAAGTCTTTTGAACCGATAAGTCGTTCAAGGACTATTCCAAACATGAAAAGCACCCACATATTGATAAAGAGGTGAAGGAAGTCTGCGTGAACAAACATATTTGTAAAAAGCCCCCAGAGTTCCTTACCCTGTACTATCTCACCGGGGTTTAACCATAGGCTTTCAGTTACAGGAACTTTTGCCCCAAGGCCTATCATCTGTATTATGAAGACTAAGACACATATCCCAACAATCCAGTATGTTGCAGGGATTCCAAAAAAGCCCGCACTTCCACCCTTAGCGCGTCTTGCCACTTTTAGCTTAATACCTCCTCTAAAATGGACTTGACAAGAGCAGGGTCTGCCTTTCCCCTAAGCTCCCGCATAGCTTCACCCATTATTTTTCCAAAAGGCGCACCAGCATTCTTTTTTGCAATTTCAGAGATTATGCGTTTGATTTCCTCCTTCTCTAGCATTACAAGACCCAGTTTATCCGCAGCCTCTTTTGCAGATATGTTTTCCTTAGACATAATTTCGAGAATATCTGTTACCGAGTCCTTCGTTATTTCTCCAGACGCAACAAGGGATAAGACCTCAGCAACGTCTACATTATCAGGGCTTGCAAGGACACACGATGCGATAAAACTTAACTTTACATCCTTTCCATAAGCCTTTGCAAGTTCTTTAAAATCTGAAAGCACCCTTGAATGTATGAGTTGTCCGGTAATATCTTTTGAAAGGCCGAGTTTTATAAGTTCTTTTTCCTCTTCTTCAGGAGTCTTTGAGACTTTTATCGAAGCTAAAAGCTCTTTTGTTATTGGTACAAGAGGTTCGTCAGTTTCAGGGTACATGCGCGCGCTTCCGGGAAGCGGCCTCATAAACTTTGTTATCGTGCCATCAGCGCGCCTAACCTCTTTTGGTACGCCAAATAATGCAAAATTACAGCGCGAAGCAATTCGCTCAAATACGATTTCAGCCCTTTTCTCATCACATGCAAGAAGGATAAACGCGTCTTTATTCCCAGGTTTAAGGAACTTTACAACAGAGTCCACTTCCTTCTGGCTTACACCATAGGCTGGAAGTTCATCAGAGTGAAATATGCCTCTTAGTCCTGCTGCATCCCTTGCAATTCCTGCAAGTTCTGTCCCAAAACGGTAATCCGGCATGAGCTCTTTTCCAATCAGCCCTTTGAATTTTGGAATTATTGCACCAAATATAGTTTTTCCCTTGACGATTTTTGATTCGCAGTCCTTAAAGAGTTGCGTGCACTTGCTTACATCAGGCTTAAATTCCTTAAAGCCACGAGCCTTTAGTTCGCCACGAATCTCAAGGAGCGCGAGCTGGCGAGATATCTCGTTTTCTATAAGTCCTGGAATATCATTTAGTGCCTGAACGCCCTTTATCTCAACACGGGTTCCACCATTTATCGAGACATTGACATCCTGTCTTATCGTGCCAAGACCGCGCCTCACTTTTCCTGTCGCACGAAGAAGCATCCCTAGTTTTTCTGCAACTTCGCGAGCCTCAGCCGGCGATGTAATATCAGGGTCAGTTCCAAGTTCAATAAGCGGAATCCCAAGGCGGTCAAGGCAGAATATACTTTCTTTTCCACCACGCTCAATTATTTTTGCCGCGTCTTCTTCTAAGCAAATAGATGGGATATTAATTCTCTTTTCCCCAAGCTTGACATATCCATCTGTCCCAACAAGCATCGTTCGCTGGAATCCCGATGTATTCGAACCGTCAATAACAGTCTTTCTCATAACCTGGCACTCGGCAGCTGGCGTCGCATTTAACAAAAGCACCATCTCAAGAGCGACTTTCAGGGCATCCTTATTTATTGGATGCGGCGGCTCTTCATCAAGCTCGACAAGGCAGCTTGAATCGGGGTGGAACCTATATGTAAACGACTTATCGCGAAGCATCTCATGAAGTGCTGCCGGGTCAATATTCCCAAGCTCTCCAGCCACGGCGTGCAGTTTCCGCTTTATCTCGCATGTCGGCTCATCATCTCTGATCTCTGCGGGGCAAGCGCAAAAGAGTTTCTTGCCTGCAAGCTGTTGGTGTATTTCAATACCGCAAATAAGGCCAAGCTTAGAATAATCATGCATTCTTTTGGCTAATTAGAACTTTTTACAAATAAAACAAAAAGAAGAAAAATTTCGGGAAGACTAAACAAAAAGAATAGACCTTACCCGTAGATCAATAAGAGGATTCCTAATATGACGCCCACTAAAGCGATTGTCAAAAGCAGTACTGGAATCCAGACCTGGAAGACCAAGAGCATGAAAGCATCTAACTGGTCTGTTCCCTCAAGCTGAGGTGCAAGAAAGTAGGTTGCAATCACACAAAGTATCGCGAGAATAATTGCCGCGACACCAAAACTTTTAGCTTTTCCCATTTTAGTTCAGTCTCTACTGGGTATATTCTATTTTATTTGAATAAAAATAAAATATGCATCTAAGGCCGATTGGCCGTTATTTGAACAACAAAAATGCCTTACGGGAAACTCATAGTGCTTGAGGGTGCGGATGGATGCGGCAAATCAACGCATGCAAAGCTTCTTGGCGAGCATCTCAAAAAACAGGGTAGGGATCTTGTGATGACCGCTGAACCCACAAAAGGCTTTATCGGAACCGGCATCCGGAAGATACTCGGAGGAAACAAGACAGAAAGTCCCGAGATATTAGCCCTTCTCTTTGCAGCAGACAGAAAAGAGCACATAGAAACAATTATTCTCCCAGCACTAAAAGAAGGAAAGATAGTAATAACTGACAGGTACCTTTACTCAAACATCGCATATCAGGGAGTCCAGGGCATAAGCCCCGACTGGGTTTCAGAGATAAATTCCTTTGCCCCGGAGCCTGACCTCGTTCTAGTCCTTTCGATACCTTCAACGAAGGCAATGGAGCGCATGTTTCACCGCGAGCGAGAGATTTTTGAGTTTACCGAATTTCAGGAAAAAGTTCAAAAAAGGCTGTTTGATATTGCAAATGGAGGGTCCACAAAACTAAGCGTCCCAGGCAAAAAATGGGTTATTGTCTCAACAAGCGGAGAACTGGAGGCAACTCAGGAAAAGATACGAAAAGAAGTTTCTAAAATCCTTTAATCACAAAAGCGCCCCGACGAGAAATGCGATAAGTCCTGCGAATATGCCAATCTTTGTAAGTTTTTGGTTGAGTCGCGCACTTTTAGTTATAACCGAGGCAATAAATAGCGCGTCTGCAACACAAACGACAATAAGGTAATTTAAACCGAATATTCCAGACAGATACGGCAGAGGCGAAAGGAGCACGGCAAGTATTATAAAGACTCTTCCAAGAGCCCATGATTTAGCGTCTCCGAACTTTGTTGCAAATGTCGTTATACCGGATTTCTTATCCCCGACAATATCTTCTATATCCCCTATTACTTCACGGCCCATGTTTGCAAAGAAGGCGAGGGACGCCATGTAAAATGTGGCGATAGGACTTCCAAGAACAAGCGCGCCATAGACAAAGGTTGAGGCCGTAAGGTATGAAACTGACAAGTTCCCCCAAAAGACAGTGGACTTTAAGTTGCGCGCGTAAAAGAACAAGACAAAAGAGTTAAAAGAGGCTAGGCAAAGGCAGGGAAATGATGCAAATGCCGAAGCAACAATACCTATTATAAAAAGACTCATTGCAAAATAAAATGCAGCTCGCGCGCTAATGTCACCTTGTGGGATTGGCCTATGTGGTGAGTTTTTTGCATCAGTATCGCGGTCGTAATAGTCGTTTATTGCGTTACCAGCACCAGTTATCAAAAATACTGCAAATGCCGCAAATATTATTCCAAGGGCCGGGCACCTTAGACAAAAAGACCAGTTGCTTGCATCACCGTAAAAAAGACCGCCTGCAACAATAAAACCAATTGCAACAGCGATTAGTGCCATTGCGCAATTCTCAATTCTCATGAGCCGGGGTAGTGACGAAAGCTTCATTTTCAGGGGTCAAGCGAGCAAAAACTCATAAGTTCGGCGGATACTCCACTAAGTTTTCCTGCTAAGAAATCCTCATCAAGAAGCATCCGTATCTGGGCGATGCTTACTCCGAGGCTTCTTTCTTCATAGTAAGGGTATTCGCCGGAGGGTCCTGTGCATGTAAACATACAACCACACTTTACATCAAAGTTGAAATCATCGAAGATATCTCCGCAAATCGAGTCCATGTCAAATGCTGGTGTGCCGTACGCAAAAGCGCAATTGGGCATGGCTTCATGGGTTGATGGGCATATGCCGCCTGCAACTGGAGGTGCGGTGCAAAGAAGCCCCCAAGGCGCCCCGTCACATTCTAGGGAAAGGTCACCAATATTTGCCGCGATATTCCCAAGCGAGGCTCCAATATTCCCAAGCCCGGAGGAACTAGAAGGTAGTTTAGCGCCCAGTGCGCCTAGACCCGCTTCAATCGAAGACATAAGTGCATTTGGATTGTTACCCTTGATTGCTGCCGTGATACCGTTTATACTGCTATAGAACCTCGCTAAACCATTGGCGCCAGTTCCTGCCATCAGACTAAGGGCTCCAGACGCTGCCGTGAGTGCATTACCGCTTTCAATACCACTTACTATGGCACCCAAGCTTGAGAGATAACTTCCCGCATTAAGGTCTCCTGAAAGTGAAAGCGCGCTTCCAGCTGCGGCAAGAACGCTTTTAGCGTCCCCGGTTGAAAGAGCCGCTTCAATCTGACCGGCAAGTATTGCAGTCCCCCTAAAGTTTGTCCCACTTAAAAGACCTGTTAAATATGCTGCGACAAGGCGTGGATTCCCTGAATCTATTGCCTGGTAAATACCTGCAAGCTTGCAGATATTATCCACATCCCCAAGCTCTGAAGTCTTTCCAATACCACAAAGCGCAAGAAGCGCCTTGGCATAGTCTCCGGTTGAAATGTAATTCTGCACGCCAATTGCCTTGCATATGGCAGTTGAGACCTTTCGCACGTTTTGAGCGGTTTCTGCGTCCCCCGCGTTTGTTAATTCTGAGGCAGTATTCTGTAATGATTGTATTGTGTCTGTATATGCTTGGGTAACAGTTCTCGTTGTAGTTGATTTTTCATTTAATTCTGCCTTTAGACCCTCAGCAGTCCCATCTACCTTACTTTCCTTACCCTTAGTGCTAGTATCCCCCGCGTCTTTTTTTGGTGAGACAGTAATCTCCTTTCCCCTATAGGTTACACTGACACTATATTCTTTCTTTTCTGTTGGAACCTTTGCTAGGGCATGACTCCCCATATTATCTGCGATTTTTTGAAGGGAGGCTTTATCTGCTTCAGCTTCACCCGTAGTTTTATTTTGTACAATATTTATGTTAATAGGTATGCTCCCATCGCTAGTCATCATGGCAATGAGATTCTCTTTTATTATTTTCTGTGCAGCTTCACTTCCGCAATCTTCTTTATTATCTTTGATAGCCCCGATATCCTGAGCCGTGCTTATGAAATCAAACTTAACAACTCCATCCCCTGCCGGGATATATTTGTCGTTTGAGTCATAGACGCTTCCTGATATAGTCGCCGCGCTCGCCTTTCCCTCAAATGCGTTGCAAAGAAGCGCCGCTCCAGAATACGTCACTTCTCCCGTGAGAGTAGTGGGACTTGCTTTTTCTATAACATTAATTATAAGTTTTCCGATAGCATCGGGTAACGGGAGGCTTACTTCAATACCATTTATTCCTATGCTGAAACTCACATCAGAGCTTTGGGTGTCATCTTTTTTGAAGTTTAGTTTTATACATGAGTCGCCCTCCTTACAAGTTTCTTCTGATTCCTCATCAACAATAGACATACTAACGCCCTCTGGCCTGCAAGTTTGGGGACCAGTTGGATGCGCCGCGAGCCCCTCTTTACAAGTGTAATCTATATCGGCCACAGTCCAGTCGCCTCCATTCGAGTTATAAGCGTGCAGGCTTCCTGCTTCAAGTTCTATCCCATCTGTCCCTTCCAGCCCGATAAGGCTTATTGCGTTTGCCGCAGTCTTCCAGCCCATGGCTCCCGATAAAATGTCTGAAGCCACACTTGGGTCTTCAGGTGAACGCCAGGTACTCCCGTATAGTGCGCTTCCCTGTGCAAATGAAAGGACGCCTTTTGCCGCAAGTATCGCCTCAACAGCTTTATTATAAAGCGCCGGGGCGCGGATGCTTAAAGTATAATCCCTTGCCTGAAGCGCAATCTCATTACTTGTTTCGGTTTCAGAATCTTCGCAGGCTATCCTTTGACCTAATGTCATTGTGTCAATAACAAGAGCGTCTGTTGAAGACGAGTCAAAAGTAACAAAGTTGCTCCCGCCAGATACCTGACTGGGTGTGCAGCTTACTCCCGGAACTGAGCTATATGCTTCAGAATATACGTCGCCCGCACCACCGAAAATAAGGCTTCCCATACTCTGTGCAAGCGCGTTTTCGAGTTCCGGCCCGATTGTATTATAAAAGCTGCTTTGTGGGTCGACCACATGTTTTTTTGAGCCAAGAACATCAACCACTGCAGATTCAAAAGAATTCTGCAAAAGATTATTGTAAAAGTCTGCTTGGATTGTCTGGCCGATAAAATTAAGGCGAGTCTCACTGGAAATCGATGTTGCCGTATCAATATCCTGGGTTTCACTTGAGGATATCTGCACACCCACAGTTATTGTTATTGTTATGAAAATGCCTCCGAGCACGATAAGAAGCAAACTCGAAAATCCTTTTTTGTTTTTCAAAATCATGCTTTTTTCTTTTTCTTTTTCGGGTGCGCGCTCGCTTTTCGTCTTGCCAAGCGATACCATACCAAATAATATAATACTAATAAGGCAAACAAGAAAAGCCTAAAAATTATCGAGTGATAAAGCTCTCCTGTTTCAAGGTCGCTTGTATTTGTCAAAAAGAGTGTAATAGTTATCCTAAGTGGGTTAATGAGCAGCAAGAGCACAGTACCCAGAATGGCACCAAGAAGCTTTTTCCAAAAGAGTATCCCGGGCGTTGCAAGTATGAGTGCGAAAAGCAGCGCAATTTCGAGGTCGCCGGCGCACAGGGAGCTTACTTCAAAGAAGACAAGAGAAGAGCCAACATGCATCCCTATAATGTTTCTGGCAACGGTGTTTTCAACACCCCAAGACAAAAGAATTTCACTTGAGGCCTCCGCGTTCCATTCTGCAAGCCCTTCCCAAAAGAAAGCGCTTAAGGGAAGTGCAAGCAGAGTAAAAACTGCAAAAAGAACGACGAAAATAACAAGGAAACTGATTCCCATCCTGTTTGTTTTAGATATTTTTTCAGGCGGTAGAATCTTATTTGTTAATTTATCTATTGACTCTATTTTTCTCATCGTATTTTTAAGCCTCCCCAAATTAAATAACCGTTATTTAAGCCCTAAAAACTACCCAAATGGCCGAATCTATAGACATACTAAAGACCTGTGGGGCACTTATTAAGAATAATGAAGGGCAAAAAGAACTAGTTGTAAACTGCAGGAATTGCGTTTATGGCGCGTCAGTCTCCGACTACCCACAGTGTATGGCACGCACTATCGATAAGCTAATTGAGCATCCCGATGTCGACTCCATAGATTTGGCCGAATTCTACGAAAGAATCTATTCTCCCGAACAGACAAAATACCTAAAGGAGCTTGCCCACGCAGTTTCAAGGATGCAGTCAGAGCGCGTATGGAGCCCGTCACATTGCGGGGGGGAAAAAGCCGGAAAGTACTTAACAGAAAGAACTGATTTTCTAACAAACCTGGTACATAACCTCCTTAGAACAGACCCTGTTGCCGGATATTACTCACTAATCGAAGAGATAAAAAAAGAGCAGGCAAAATATACTCAAGGAGGGGACGAATACCAAACACACTCCAGAACGTATCTAAAGACCCTTTCAGAGATAAAGGCGCTTTTAGAGCAGACAACAATCATCAGAAAAGCTGCGATGCTTGTTGCAAAACTTCATAAAATACCAACTGGGCGCGCAATATACAAAACAATTTTTGACGGCGGGATTAAACCGACATTCATCAGGACTCGCCTTAAGACTGGCGCCCCCAAAGGAGTCGAGCTTATAGACTCTTACCAAGTTGGGGACTCTGAAGTCGAAATATATAAACATCCGGAAAAACTGGAGTACCTCTATTATCTTTATCCTCCAGAATACAGTCTTGGTCCGGAGCAATACTTCCTCCTTAACAAGACAAAAGAGATTGTTTCAGAAAGAAAGATAGACGGGATTGAGTTTGACGACCCTGCAGAAACAAGGCGCTATTTTGAAAGGATTTATGAAGCGACAATAGCAGATATCGCTGAAGAGAACAAAATAACCATAAAATACGACGAAATTCAAAAACTTGCAAAAATCGTCGCGAGATATACCGTAGGGTTCGGACTTTTAGAAGTTGTGCTTTCAGACGACCGCGTTACAGATGTTTACATTGACGCTCCAATAGGACGTTACCCAGTCTATATAGTTCACGGACAGTATTCACAATGCGAGACAAACATAGTCTACACGATTGATGAAGCAAGAAGCCTGATATCAAAGTTCAGGGCGATTTCAGGAAGACCGTTTGACGAAAGCCACCCCGTTCTTGATATGGATTTGCACGCACTCTCATCAAGAATATGTGTTATAGGAAAGCCTCTTTCCCCAGATGGATTATCATTAACTTTAAGACGTCACAAAGACACGCCATGGACATTGCCGCAGTTTATTGATAACAATATGATAAACTCCCTGTGTGCCGGGATGTTGTCTTTCTTTATCTACTCACAGGCATCAACACTAGTCACAGGCTCAAGAGGCTCAGGGAAATCATCATTCATGAACGCCCTGATGTTAGAAATTCCCCAGAACTTAAGGATACTTACCCAAGAAGATACCTTAGAGCTTCCTGTTGCCTACATGAAAAACATCGGCTTTAACATCCAGCCCCTAAAGACGCGCTCAGCCATCCAGACTTCACAAACAGATAGTGAAGTCGCACCAGAAGAATCGCTTAGAACAGCACTTAGACTAGGGGACTCTGTTCTCATATTAGGCGAGGTTCGTTCAAAAGAAGCAAAGGTTCTCTACGAAGCTATGCGAGTGGGGGCCGTTGGAAACGTTGTTATGGGAACGATACACGGGGAAGGTGCGTACTCAGTCTGGGACCGAGTTGTTAACGACCTTGAAGTGCCTTCAACCTCATTTAAAGCAACAGATATTGTCGTGACTTGTCATCCCATAAGGAAAAAGGGTTCTCTTACAAAGTTCCGTCGTATGACAGAGATCACTGAAGTAGGAAAACTTTGGCGCGATGACCCCCAGGCAGAAGGCGGTTTCCGCGATATAATAACATATAACGCTGAGACGGACGACTGGAAGTTAAATCCATTTTATACTGATAAGAAAAAGTGTATGGCACTTGATTCTGAAGGCGGAAGTCACTTCTTCGGAAAGAAGATGCGCGAGAACCTCGGTTTTACATTCGAAGAAATCTGGCAGGAGATAAATCTGCGCGCAAAAACAAAGAACTATCTTGTTGAAATGAAGCGGAAGCATGGAATCCCCGCCCTTCTTGAAAGCGAGTATACAGTCCCGATAAGCAACCAGGTCATCTTGATATCCGAGATATACAAAGCCAAAGATAAGATGGATTATGATGCCGTTTATAACGACTGGAAAAAAAAGGTTGATGAGCGTTACATAAAACCAATGATTGCACGCAAGACAAAACTTGAAGAAATGGCGGCGCAAAGAAAAGCTGCCGTCCAAGCCAGAAAACGCGCCGCAACAGCACAAAAGAAAGAATAACAACAAAAGCGGTTTCCAAAACCCCCCAGTTCGTTTCAGTTCTTGAAAGCTCGTATCAGATAAGTTCTACCCTTGTTTCCCAACATAAAATAACAACCTTTTGTTTGGGTTAGAAAATAAACGAGGAAACTAAATGAAAACTGGAATCGCTATCGGGGCCATATGTGCACTACTTCTTGCTTCGGCAGGAATCGTCAGCGCACAAGGCTTCATGGGAAAATACAACGAAACGCAGGCAGGCGAAGCTGCGCTAGGAATGCGCACGCACTTTATGGACTGTGAAAACAAAGAAGATTGCGCACAGAACTTTGATTCAGAAGATATGCGCAACAAAATGCAGGCACGAAGTGAAGGTCGGATGCTCCAGCGGGAGGAGATAATGAATGCGACTCTTTTAGGTGATTGGAACCTTTTTATTGAGCTTCGCGAGGAGTACAATATAACAGAAGGCTTTATCGGCGTTATGACCGAATCAGTCTTTCCGGAGTTTGTAGAGCTGGCCAATCTTCAAGAAGAAGCACGCGCTCTCGCATCGGATATGGCATCAGAGTTTGGTCTCGAAATGCCGCAAAAAAGAGCCGGTTTTGCACCAGGGCGCAAAATGGGCAAATTCAAAAGGTATGTAAGGGAAACAATAGTTTAGAATATTAGAACATCCCCTTGTTCCCCCCATACTAAACGCTGGCCTGGCCAAAAAAGAAAAGAAGGCTCAATAAGCGGCCAGGCCAGCTTTTTATTTTACATTTTTCACATATTTTATCCATACAAAGCCCAATTCTAAATTTTTATCCTTTCTCCCTTAAATTCCACGGACTAATCATTTCTTGGTGAAAATAATGAAAGTACTTCTTGTGGGTAACGGGGCACGCGAGCACGCGATAGCAAAAGTAATAAGGAAAAGTGGAGATGAGTATGAGCTTTATACTTTCATGTCAAAGAAGAATCCCGGTATCGCAAAAATATCTGCCGATTATGCAATTGGGGACATCTGCGACCCAAAAGCTGTTGCAGACTGGGCAAAAAGCAAGAACATAGACATTGCAATCGTCGGACCTGAAGCGCCTCTGGGCGCTGGCGTTGTTGACGCCCTCCTAAAAGAAGGAATCAAATGCGCGAGTCCGACAAAGACCGCAGCGCGTCTTGAGACAGACAAAGCCTTCTGTCGCGAACTCCTAAAGAAGTATAATGTTGACGGCCAGCCCATATTCAAGATATTAAGTACTCCTGAAGAAATTGACGAATTTGTCGATTCTTTAACAATGGAAGTTGCCGTAAAGCCCGCTGGCCTCACCGGAGGCAAGGGCGTGAAAATAGAAGGGGAGCACTTAAACAGCAAAGAAGAGGTAAAAGCATATGCCAAAGAAATCCTCGCAGATTCTATTGGAGAAATTCCACGGGTAGTAATCGAAGAGAAGCTTGAAGGAGAGGAGTTCACACTTATGGCATTTGTCTCTGATGATGAGATTTTCCCGATGCCAATGGTACAAGACCACAAGCGGGCATATGAAGGAGATTGCGGCCCAAATACAGGTGGAATGGGCTCATACACCGATGCCGGCTACATACTTCCGTTCCTTTCAGAAGAAGATTACAAATTCGGTCTTGAAATGATAAAAGAGACTGCCCGCGCCCTAAAAGAAGAAACGGGCGAGTCCTATAGGGGAGTAATATATTGTCAGCTCATCGTAACAAGAAGCGGTCCTAAATTAATAGAATATAACGCGCGCTTTGGAGACCCTGAGGCAATGAACGTCCTTAGTCTCTTTGAAGGAGATTTTGTAAAAGTCATGGAAGCAATTGCCCAGGGTGGGTCTCTTGAAGACGTGCCGGCAAAGTTCCTTCCCGAGGCCACAGTGTGCAAGTATCTTGTTCCTACTGGATATCCAAACGACCCTGAAAAAGACGTAGAAATAAGAGTGGATGAAGAGGCGATTAAAGAGATGGGGGCAGACGTATTCTACGCCGCAGTATACGAAAAAGACGGGAAAATATTTACAACAGGCTCGCGCGCTGTAGCTGTCATCGGACGCAGAAAAGACATAATAAACGCAGAAAAGATTGCCGAAAAAGCAACAAAATTCATAAAGGGCCCACTTGTACACAGAAAGGATATAGGCAAAGAAGATTTAATTCAAAAGCGCTTTAAACATATGGAGTGTATCCGGGATTGATGTGATTTATTAACATACCGACTAAATATCTGGAAAGACAAGCAATGGACAACGATGATAATCTTGAGGTAGTAGCAGAATACATTTCACCTTTCTATAATGTTATTGCAGCAAAACAGTTTCTTGTCCTAAAAAAGAAATTTCCACCCGCAAGACGCGATATTCTTTACTCCGATATAAGCTCTGTTGAACACAGGAAGATAATAGACTACAACGCCTTGGTCTGGGGACTTGTGATAATAGCGATAATCATATCCCTAAATTTAATAACCCCTGTCATGGACATCTTCTCCCAGCTTGTCCTTGAGATACAAATGGCAACAGACGCTAATGCGCCTGATGTGATTGACGCATCAATTAGGTCAATTTCTCAAGAATGGGCACTGTACCTGAGTGTGATACTTGCTATCGTGGCAATATATTTTATAATAAAGTTTTTTACGTCCCTTTCAGAGAAGCTTATCATCTACAGAACAGGAAAACCTCCGATAGCAGTACCCATGAAACTTACTGGTGGGGCCCTTGAAGTCCTGCGCGCGGCAAGCCAGCAGATAAAGTCGGAAAAAGGCATATCAAAAAACGAAGTTCAGAAGATAATAGGCGACCAGATGAGATTCCTTCTTGATAACCGTGTTAAGACCCAGCAACAGTTAATGGCAAGCTTCAAAGCACAGTTAAAGGCTGCCAAATCAAAAACAGAGCGCGAGAACTTAAAAGGCGTCATGCAGGAGAGCATAGAGAAACTAGAAGAGCAGGACCGCGTCATAGATACAGAATTAAGGAAGACTGGCCTTACAAAAGAGGATATCTTCAAGAAGTATCACATACGTGCGCCTCGTGACCAGTTTGTGGACACGGTACTCGCAGAGGGTGGAGTTGACATCCTTCCGGATTAAAAGAAAAGAATTGTTTTACACAGGGAAATTAAGGGTTAGCCTAAAAGAAGCCCCAGTTCTTTTCCGGCATCCATCCAACCTTCGCTATATTCAAGAGCAGTTAGTGCGTTAAGGAATTCTCCGTTTGCATAGAAATGATTGGAGTCGGAATAATACCTTGTCGTGGCATCAAGGACTTTTTTTGCGCGTTTAAGATCAATTTCAGAAAGCCCTTCTGCAATCCTTAGGTTTTCATAAAGTGGCTTTGCGCGTTCAAGATATTTTTCCACCTTAGTCTTTATAGCCTGATCGTCCACAGTACTTTTTATGTTTTTACGTCCTTAAATAGAGAATGGGGAAAGGAACGAAGACAAAAACCGAAAACCTCGTCTTTGCCGGAGGCGGAGTCAAGGGTGTTGCATATGCAGGGGTAATAAATGCCCTTGATAATGCAGGCATTTTAAGCGGAGTAAAGCGTGTTGCGGGAGCAAGTGCAGGTAGCATTGCCGCAACTCTCATAGCGTTAAATTATGACTCTGCTGAAATCAAGGAGATCCTACTTGATTTGGACTTAAAATCATTTGAGGATGGCTGGGATCCGTTTGCAGTTATTACTAAATATGGTCTTTATGAGGGAAAGACCAGCCTTGAATGGGTAAAGTCTGTTATAGAAAAGAAGGGTCTGGCAAAAGACGCGACTTTTAAGGACTTACATGAGAACGGCGGACGCGAACTTCATATAATCGTTACAGACCTTGTTACAGGAACTTATAAAGACCTTAACTACTTAGATACGCCGGGCACCCTTATTGCCGAAGCCATAAGAGCCAGCATAAGCATACCTTTTTTCTTTTGCGCATGGAAATTCAGCAACAGGGAACCAGACGAGCATATCTATGTTGATGGAGGGTTTGTCCTAAACTATCCCCTTACAATATTTGATAAGGGTGGTATTGCAAATCCGCATACTATCGGGTTTTGTTTTGGAGGTCTCCAAAAAGACGAAGCATTGGGCTATAAAGAGCCGCTAAGATATGCAAAAAGTCTCTTTAATGCAATAATAAACGCACAGACCCTCAATATGGAGCGCGACGAGTTCCAAAAAACCCGCAGCGTAATAATCGACCCTCACGGAATACCCTCAACGGAGTTTGACATAACTGAAGATCAAAAGCGCACGCTCGTTAAAAGCGGCAAGAAAGCAACAGAGGACTTTTTGTCTTTGCGAAAATAAGATAGGTTTGCAGTTTCCAAAGGAGCGTTTTTAACTTTTATTTGTATTAATACCTAGTATAAACACTAGCATGACTAAAAGACAACTGACGCCCAAACTTGCAATAATATTAATAATATCTGCCTTTACTATAGCTTTTGTCCTTTCTTTTAGCATTTTAAGTTCATCTGAAGACCTCTCAAAACCGCCCCAAGGTCTTGCGATTGGAGACGACGATATTTATGAATACTTTATAACTCCTCCAGAATCAAACGAGACTGGAAACGAAACGGGCGGCGGGGACGCTCCGGTTTCAGAGCCTATGGGAAGCTCAACAGTTGATTGTTGGAACAACAGCATAAGTCCTCACCCCATATGTTCATGCGATGACCTGAACAACATAAGAAACCACCTTAATTGGGAGTATGAACTTCAAAACGACATAGATTTCTCAGCGTGTGATGCCAGTTATACAAGTGGGGCAGGATGGGAACCAATTGGCGATAATTCAAATAAATTTACCGGCAACTTTGATGGGAATAATCATATAATAAGTAATCTTTACATAAACCTCCCAACCGAAAATTACGTTGGTCTTTTTGGATATATAGATAATTCTGACATAAGCAACTTAGGTATGGTCTCTGCTAGTGTAACTGGGGATGGCTACACTGCCGCTATTGCAGGATATTTGGATACGAGTTCAACAATCATAGACTCTTATATGACTGGAACAGTTACCGGAGGGGCTAGGATAGGTGGCCTAGTGGGATACTTAAGGTATTCAATAATCTCAGACTCTTATGCAACAGGAAGCGTCACAGGAGGAGATAGTGCAGGCGGCCTCGCAGGACGCTTGGAAGCGGGGTCAGCAATCTTAAATTCATATGCAACAGGAACTGTCATTGGTGGCGGTAATTATTATGGGGGGGCAGGCGGCCTTGTAGGAGATTTGCAGTGGGAGTCAACAATCTTAAATTCATATGCAACAGGAAGCGTCACAGGAAGTTACAGATATAATGGAGGACTTGTAGGTTCTGCATCCATGTACTCACCAATCATAAACTCTTATGCCACAGGAAGCGTCACAGGAATCAGCGGCCCTTACACAGGCGGCCTCGCAGGAAAATTCAGTAACACCATAATCTCAAACTCATATGCAACAGGAGATGTCACGGGAAGTGGTAGTACGGGCGGCCTTGTGGGAGAGGCCTTTACCAATTCAATAATCTCAAATTCCTATGCAACAGGAAGCGTCATAGCGACTGGCAGTGTGGGCGGCTTCGCAGGATGTTTATATGGAAATACATCAGACTCCTATGCAACAGGAGACGTCACAGGCGGAGACTTCTTTGTGGGGGGTTTTGCAGGAATCACACATAGTGACACAACAGTCTTAAACTCATATTCAACAGGAAGTGTCACAGCAACCGGTTATTATAAGGGCGGTCTGGTAGGATACTTAAACGGAGGTACAACCTCAAACTCCTACTGGCTAAATCATACCGGGGATAACGCAGCATTTTGTTATCCTTATGGCAATGAAAACTGTTCGGTTGAATTTTCGGAATCTTATTTCTTTAGTTATTCAAATGAGCCAGAAGCTTCCTGGGATTTTACCGATGTATGGAACAATTCGAATAGTGGCCTCGATTATCCAACTTTACAAGACCCAACAACCAATTGTCCAAATGGGATGGCTGGGAGCGGAACCTTAGCAGACCCCTGTCTTATAACAAGCGCTTCAGACCTTAACTCATCAAAACTTTGTCTGAGCTGTAATTACTCTCTAACAAGTGATATTGACCTTAACATAGCTCCTTATAATACTGGTGAGGGTTGGGAACCCATAGGTAAAATTGGTAACATAGTACAACCGTTCTCAGGAAATTTTGAAGGAGCCAACCATACAATAAGCAATCTTTACATAAACCGTCCCTCTGAAAACTATTTGGGGCTTTTTGGACAGATTATTCACACGAATATAAGCAACTTAACGTTAATATCAGTTAATGTTACAGGTGATGAATACACAGGCGGCTTCGCAGGACAGGCATATACGACATCAAATATCTTAAACTCTTATATAGCAGGAAGCGTCTCAGGAGACTACTACACAGGCGGCTTCGCAGGATATCTTGGTGGCACAATCCTAAATTCCTCTGCAACAGCAACTGTCACAGGCGACGAGAATACAGGAGGCCTCGCAGGATCTCTCGGAGGCACAATCCTAAACTCCTCTACAACAGGAACTGTTTTAGGAAATAGATACACAGGCGGCCTTGCCGGATACACATATGCGACGTCAACAATATCTAATTCGTCTACATCGGGACAGATCACAGGAACCTATTACACCGGCGGCCTCGCAGGATGGTTGGAGTATTCAACAATCTCAAACTCATATTCAACAGGAAACGTCACGGGCACTAACTATTATACTGGCGGCCTCGCAGGATGGTTGGAGTATTCAACAATCTCAAACTCATATTCAACAGGAAACGTCACAGGGGACGCATATGCAGGTGGCCTCGCAGGGTGTCTAAATATAAATTCAACAATCTCAAACTCATATGCTACAGGAACCATCGCAGGAATCACTGGTATGGGCGGCCTCGCCGGAGCAGTATGGTATAATTCAACAATCACAACCTCATATGCAACAGGAGAGGTCACGGGAACTAATTATTACGCAGGAGGCCTCACAGGATCTCTATATACCTCAACAATCCGGGACTCTTACTCCACAGGAAACGTCACAGGAAACCTTTACACAGGTGGCCTTGTCGGACGGATAACTGGAGACTCAATAGTCAATAGCACCTATGTCACAGGAAACATAATCGGAACTGCCAACTACACTGGAGGCCTTACAGGAGCCCTATCGGCAAATTCAATAATAAACAATTCATACTCAACAGGCACAGTAACAGGGATTAATGACACAGGCGGCCTTGTAGGATCTCTACTTGTGGGTTCAAAGGTTCTAAACGCTTACTGGCTCAACAATTCAGGTGATGATGCGAACTCTTGTTACTCTGGCGGAAACGAGAACTGTACTGAAAAAGATGACGTGCATTACTTTTTCTACATCTCTCATGAACCCATATTGCAGTGGTACTTCCCCCCATGGGATAATTTCTGCGACGGCGACGGCTATCAGCCTTTGGCTTGGCAGAATCTGACAAACCAGTCGGCATGCGGTGGTTACTCACCTTTACCAAATGGTACAAACTTCACAATAGGTTTTAGCGCAAATCCGAGCATTATCAAAGAAACGGGCAGCACAACCTGGACTCTAACCATAAACAATATAGGAGCAACAGTTGCCAATCTTCTTGTAAGCCCTTCCTGGGGTAGTAGCTTCTATCAGGCGGTCGGCCCGCACGCATCAGAAGTCTTAAACTGGACTCAAAAAGTATCATGTCCGACAACTAGTGTTACTCGAAGCGTATCTGTAAGCTCTAGTGTGCCTCCGACAATAACAAAATCGGCCTCAGCCACAGTTTCAGTCTCCTGTACATCTTCCTGCTCAAAAGACTGGGAATGTGGAGAATGGAGTGCGTGCATAAACGAAACGCAAACGCGAGAATGCTCCTGCGCATGCTCAGACGATTCAGACTGTGCTGGGGATCATGATACTGAAAAGGAATGTGGAGTCATCTCTTGTGACGGCATCATATGTGGGGATGACAATAATCCTTGCACAAGTGTCTCCTGCATAAACGACCAGTGCGTCACAAGCGAGAAGTCAGGCTCATGTGACGACGGGGATATATGCACAGACGGGGACTACTGCGAAGACAGCGCCTGCATGCCCGGAA
>Ga0075120_10000142_pt1 | contig 55328 bp, 45 predicted proteins | sample AntAceMetag02UKL_FD_69792 | JGI IMG/M metagenome (GOLD analysis project Ga0075120, IMG submission 69792) | Saline lake microbial communities from Ace Lake, Antarctica - Antarctic Ace Lake Metagenome 02UKL | ecosystem: Environmental > Aquatic > Non-marine Saline and Alkaline > Saline | place...
TTAATATTATCAGAAATTACAACAGGGATATTATATTTCTTTTTGATCTGGTTAAAGGTGAGATATTCTGAGAGATATTCTTCCTTATCATTTTTCTCAAGCAATGGGAAAATCTGATGAATAAGCAAGTCTCTTTCATAAAATATAAAATCGGCTGATTCTTTTATTTGTCTTTCTGTTGCGGTAAATTTATCGGTCAGGATCACATAGTAATAATGGGATGCAATATGCTTCAACACATAATTTAGTGCGATACACCCTTCAAGATCACGCTTGATACAAACGATGATTTTCATAAGAAATTAAAATCAAAATAATAATTTGTTTTAACTTTCTTCCTGCTATATTCATTTTTAATAAGTATTTTTAACATGTCATATACAGAACATGATTGATACTTTTCTTTGTAAGCCCCAATAAAACCTTTCAAGGCAGGGTCGCAATTGTTCTCCAGAAAATATACTTCTTTTGCTGGAGTAATAATAAAATCCATCCTTGAAAAATTTCTGCAATCAACATCCTTGAAAAGTTTTTGGGCGAAAGTAGTTATCGGCCCAATCCCTTCCTGGATAAATACATCAGGCATACCTGCTTTTGCTTTATATTTATCCTTAGTGCTTAAAAAATCATTTTTCTTAAAAAATTGTTTTACGGCAAGAATATCAACGTCGCCGTTTTTTTCCATACAATAGCAACCATATTCATCCCCTTGTATATATTCCTGGATAATTGCCCGGTGATCGTAATTAAAAATATCTTTAACAAGATTTTTGATTTCTTTTTGATTTTTCTTGTTGCATTCAAATATCTTGATATGAATACTAGAACCCAGAGAATTAGGCTTTACAACAATTTTTTTATTAGCGAGTCTGGCAAAGCCTTCTTCTATGTCTTCAACCGAAGAAATATAGAAAGTATTTGGAATTTTAATATCAAAATAATTATCTGCTACAAACCGATCCATGTGAAATTTACTTTTGCAAATACTAAAACTTAAAGGTGAACCAAAGTTGCCCTTGATACCATAATTCTCTGCAATACTGACAAATCGTCCGTCTGTACCGACAGGCCCGTCACAAATCAGGTAAACGAATTCATTATTTTCTTTGATCATGGAAAAGGCATCAATAATGCCATAAGAACTTAAACGTTCAGTATCAAAATAGAATTCTGCAGGTTTTTTTAAATCAATCGATGACACCAAAACTCTGCCATTTCGCATGATATAGTATATGCTTGACAGCTCAATTTCTTCATCAGTTCCAGCTGCTTGAATATCTGCATATAAATTTTTAAAACTGAAAATACTTGCGTCATGTTCTGTAGACTGACCACCAAATACAGCAGCAACCTTTTTAGGGAACTGTATTTTTAATTCCATTTTTATTTTGTAACCGCAATTTCATTATAAATTTCGTCAGCAGCACTGAGGATATCCACTGACGGGTTAAATCCAATCTTTTCAGCTTCTGCTATATTAATAGCTATTTTGGGTGGATCGTCAAATATCTGATCAAGGTTTCCTGGCGCGGCCCCATTAAAAATTTTGGCAATTGTTTTGGCGTGGAACATGGATATATATTTATAGTTCGCTTGGGAAATACTCATAAGAACGCCATGTTTTACTTCATTGGATCCGCGCTGGGAGAATGTTGGAATTTCTTTTTCATTTAATGGTGCCATTAATTGAGGAAGACCTTTTAAGGTTACTCCACTCTGCATTGTAATATATAAAGCATCAACCTTTGAGGCTAATTCTTTGTGACATTCTGCAGTTGCATCTATTTTCGCCTGACCTTCAACCTTACTATCAGGCAAAAGACATCTTTCAATTTCAAAGTCAAGTTGAGTTGCCATTGCTTCAATATCTTCCAATGCAGCATAGCTTCGGCCTTCAATAGTATCAATATATGCTATCCCCAATTTTTTAAATCCAACGATATCATGAAACAGCATAATCTGTCTTTGAAAACGGGTAGGATCAATCCGAGCATGAATATGTGCAAAGCCTGAATCCGCTGCACTTTTAATAATTTTTGCTTTTACAGGATCACTTGTAGAACAGACAATTGTTGGGACCTTATGCTCATTATTTGCCAAGTCCTGCCCGGCCCAAGTCCCATTGGCAATCATAAGATCAACAGTTTTTTTACTGTTCAGCCGTTTTATGATGTCTGATTTATTTTTTTTTCTTAACTCACTATTCCAGCCTGCAGACCAATATGCATTATCAACAAATTCAATATAGTCGCTTTTAATATTTTTCGAAATCCAATGCCAGAGTTTGGAAGAATCATCTGGATCTTCTAAATCAGGGATATCAATTTGTTCTATCCACCCGAGCTCGGCAAGACTTACGACAATACCTTTGAGTATAGTCGGATACATTGAATATTTTCCGCCTTCAAGATACCCAATCTTATATTTTTGTGTATTGTTTTTTTTAACTGGTTTTATATCGAATTTGTCAGCAGCAAAAGAATATGTAATGAAGCCCAATAAGATAAAAAGAATTAAAAATACCGAAAATTTATTTTTGCCCATATATTTTTCTCCTGCTTAATAATAATTTGTAAAGTTATCCTTACTGTTGCTTCCCTTAAAGTTTTAATAATAGATTATAACTTAAATAATTTTATATTAAAATTCATTTTTCAATATTTTTACGACTATACCTCTTTTTTTGCAACAACTACAAATAATAATGTAAGAACAATATAAATAATGCCTATGATTGAAAGTCCTCTTTCAATTTCTCCAGAGGCAAGGATAACGCTTAACAGAATGGGTCCCAACACCCAGCCGATTCTGTCTACCGCTCTAAATAAACTCATTGCCTGCCCGCCTCCGATTTCAACGGCAATTTTTTGCTGCAAAGCATATACGGTTCTTGCAGAGTGCCCGATAGAAGCTGCAAAACTTAAAATTAATATGGCAAAAATAATTGCCCAAAGCCCTTTAAAAAACAGAAAACACAACATCCCTGATCCACCGATTATTCCACTGATAATGATATAAATCCGCTTATCCTTGGCCTTATCCATAAGTGGGCTGAGCATTGGCGAAATATAAATCATGAACACCCCGTTTATCATTAAAATCCTGGCAATATTTGCCTGGGATGTCCCCAATCTGTCAAGATAAATTGGGCTGATATAGTAAAGAACACCTATCAATGTAATAGCAGCAGGAATACTTAACAGAACAAGCAGAGAAATTATGTTTCTATCGGTTAAAAATCTGAATATCAGTTTTAAATCTGCTTTATACGACCTTTGGTTATTATTCTCTCCTGTTTTTTCAGGATAATGATAAGTCTGTTTCATAAAAGCAATTGTGTAACCAAGGGTTACTAAAATAAAAAAAGCTGCTATGTAAAATACATTTTGAAATCCAAATCTTTCTGCGAGCATTCCTCCCACTGCACCTCCACAGATGCTGCCTGAATACATGCCTGCACTCATTGTGGCGAACCCTGTTGTGCGGTTTCCTTCTCCTGTATTGCTGTACACAAAGCCCATATAAGACATGAATACAAGTCCGTAACCAAAGCCATACACAGCCCTTGACAAAATGAACAGTCCAACGGAAGGTACCATTCCTGAGATAATCTGGCCTGACCCTGCCAGAAGTATTCCCCAGAGATGAGTATTCTGCCATCCTTTTCTGTCTATCCAGTATCCTCCTGCAATAAATGCAAGGGTCGTAAACAGCATGGACATGGAAATGGGCATTCCCATGACATATTCCTTGGACAGCCCAAAAATCGGAGTATACAAATCCTCAGCATATAGGGGAATGAATGACACTGGTAAATCTATTCCAAAGCAGAAAATAAAGGCATCCGGTCTGATTAAAGAGTATAGTTTTGATTTTTGTATCATTTATTTTGAAATCCTGATTCCATCCTCAAATAAAAATAAACATTAAAAAAAGTAGCTCTGTAATAAAAACCAAAGAAATTAAAAAAACAGTAACGCTGTCCATAACAATTTCAAATATTGTTTTTTGTATTGCAGCCTTTGAAATCTGTGTCTGGATATATCCGCTGACTAATTCTTTTGATTTAAGAGGTATTTGTAAAATCTGTTTTGATTCAATATTATTTCCTATTGGGTTATTCATTGGTTTATCATATGCTGAATAAAGAAGTTTTTTATCTTTATTTAAAATATATATATTATCTATGTAGGCAGTTGAATCTGTTATGGATTGCAGCCTTGCATCAATTTTATTCAATTTGCGGATACTGATGCCGGCCGTTAAAAATTTTTCAATTTCTGTTTTTAACTGGTTTTGAATGCTGAGTGTCTTTAACTGAATGATATCCACATATTTTTCATGAAAGTAATTTATACTATGGTAAGAATAAATTATCTGTCCGGCGCCTAAAAATAAGAACAACAAGTAATACAAACGTTTTCTTTGAAATGTAACGATCTTGAAATCAACAATCCAGGCCATGCTCAAAAAAAGTAAAATTGACACAATTATCGTGGTTGTTACAAGCTTGTTTAAATTCCATTTTATCATCAAATTAATGTATTGTTTAACAACGGATTCTTTAAAAGTGATATTAATAAGCCCGATTGTTTTTCTCTCCCGATCCCTGATTTTAAGAAAAATGTAATACATTCCATTATATAAATTTTTCTTAGAATTATATTGGCTGGCCCCTTTTTTATCCATTGAATAATCAGGAATTAAATTTGACGGGATAAATGTTTTAATTTTATCAGGATCTATACTGTATAAAATTTCTCCATCAGGCAGTGCAATTGATATATTGGAAATTTGAGAATTTTTTTCTTTGAATTGTTCCAATAAAGTATTTATTCCAAAAAATTTATTCAGCGGTTTTCCAAATTGAATGGGTCTTTCAATAGTTCTTTGAAGATTGACTGCTGCATCCTCGTATATGGAAATCACAGAATCAGTATATAACTTTTCAAAGGATGAAATATTTAAAATTCCATTAAAAGTATTTGCAATAATTAAAATCACTATTGATATTACAAAAAACCGCCAGTTATTTTTCAGGATATTAAAATTTTTAATCATCTGACTTTTGTTTATAAATAATACTGGTAAACGGAGAAATAAAACTCTGAAGCATACTCATGTAGTTCATTTTAAATTCAACAAAATCCCCAGGTTTCAAATCTTCCTGGCTATTTGTAAAATCAATGATTGTATAATTACTATTGACACAAACTATATCCAAACCATCACCCACAGGTTGAAGTCCTTCAGGGTATGTGTCACAAATACCAAAATTCATTATTGCTCTTTTCCTCACTCCAGTATGCTCGAACTCATATTTATATCCAAATGCATTTTTACCAATATTTTTTGGCTGATCAATTCTTTTTTCACTTGTTTCCAGTACATCACTTCTAAAAATCAAAACATCATCATGCAAGTCTTTATGTTTTTTATCAATGGTTGGAATATTGCCAAGAAAAATAGCTTCACCCAGCCTGATTTGATTGATTTTATCAGGCAGCCGACTTGTTTTCAACCACTCAAGCATTACAGAACCGCCAATTGAGATTGTTTTAACAGGCAAGCTTAATTGAGTTTCAATCTGGATTGCCAATTCCTGCAAAATATTAATATTCTGCTCATTTGGAATCATTCCGGCACAGCACCCCAGATTCGCTCCGATACCGGAAAAGCCCAGCCTTAGATTTTTTATTTCATGGATTTGTTTTACTATATCAACGACATTTTCCGGCAGAACACCTTCACGCAAATCACCTGTATCAACCATTAGAATAATGTTGTGGGATCTATCTTCCGCAATCAATACCTCATTTATCTTTTTTATGACTGATATTTCAGAATTAAAACTTGTGCCAAAATATTGAATAAGGTTGCTGAGGTTATGAATGGAGGGCAAAGATATAAAAACAGGCTTTTTGGAGAATACTTTGTCATAGTTATTATTTACAGGCAGGGTGGAAAATCCGACATTATCAATACCATTTGATATCAGTTCATGAATAATGATGGGATTTAATCCAGGTCCTTTCAATATGCCCGTAATTTTAAGACCAAAATTATTACAATGTTGCACTAAGAATTGTATGTTATGTCTTAGTTTTTTTATGTCTATTGTTAGTTGAGCCATGTATTTATTGCCATATCATAAAATCATCCAAATTAACCTGATTATCAGTTTTAAGTTCAGTATTCAACGCATTTTCAAATATTTTTTCAAATTGAAATTTAACAAAATCAAGATTTAAGTTTATTTTCCATGATATTTTATCATCAACATGGCAATATCATCTGATTGAGGCGCTGGCTGTGAGTGTTCCCGTACGCTGTTCAAAACTGTCTCAATCACTTCATTTGCTGATTTGTCTTTATTTTTTGATACCTGGGAAAGCAATTTTTTATTGGAGTATTGCTCCTTTTTAATATTCATCGCTTCATTCACGCCATCAGTATAAAGGAAAAAACTCTCTCCACAAGACAAGGTCAATGAATGATCAGAGTATGACATACCCGGCATTGCCCCAACCAGCGGTTCATTTGTTCCTTCTATAAAAAACACGTCAGTGTCATTGGGAACAACAATCGGCGGATTATGCCCGCCATTGGCATATTTGATTTCACCGGTTTTTATATTCAAGATACCGATAATAAGTGTAACAAACATGGACCTTGGATTATCCGCACTTAAAATATTGTTTATATTGTGCATCATTTCACTGGGTGAATGCTCTTTTCCACTTAATGTTCTGATCAACGTTCTTGTCACAACCATGAACAATGCCGCTGGAATCCCCTTATCTGAAACATCGCCTAAAGTAAAACACATATGATCTTTATCAATCATGAAGAAGTCATACAGGTCTCCGCCAATTTCTTTTGCCGGTATCAAAGTGGCATATAGATCAAATTCCTTGTATTCAGGGAAAGAAGGGAAGGTTTTAGGTACCATTCCAAGCTGTATTTCCCTGGCAATGTTGAGTTCACTCTCAATTCTCTCTCTTGAAGCAGTTATCTTAATAAGATCTTGAATATTTTTACTTAACTCCTGTCTCATTAAAATAAAAGATGAGGCAAGATCTCCGACTTCGTCTTTATATTTGCCTGGCAGATCATCAATGGGTGTTCCAATAGCTAAGGGTTTAGTAAAATCCAGTTCAGGAAGTTCTTTTGCATATGAGGATAAAATATTTATTGGCTTTGCAATACGGGTCACAAGAATAAAAACAGCGATTAATCCGGCCATGAACATTAGGGTTATTATTAAACTCTGTCTTACAACAAGTTTTTTGGCAGGTTTGTTGATTTCATTGACAGGTACAATAACGCTTGTATACCATTTTAACGATTTGAAATAGTTACAATACGCAATCATGGATTTTTTTGTATCATCATTCGATGATACAAAACGAAATTCAGAAATATCAGATCCTGAAGATGCTTTGATATCGTCATAAACTATATTGTTGGTCAAGATATTCTTGGACAGATGAATATCATTTTTAATATGTTTTGGAGGCGGAATCAATATATTGTCATTTGAATCAAACATATAAACAAATCCATTCTCTGTGATGTTTAACTGCTTGGAATATTCAATGAGTGATTTTAGAATTTTCTTTTGTTTCATCTGTGCTTCAGCTTCAATATCGCTGATATCTATTGATGTTGCTATGGTATATCCCCATTGGTCTAAAGGTAGAAAAAAGGCCAGTACTGAGTTGGCTTTTCCTTCCTCAGCTTTGATCATACAAGCTGCATAATCTCCTTGTTTTTTTAAGTTATCAAAACCCATGACTTTGGATATATTTCTTTGTTTTATATCCTTTACATTTTTATAGGTTTCATTTGTTATGTTTTTATTGGAACTGGCTAAAACTTGAGAATCTTTGCTTATGATAAAGTAATCAATCGCATCAAAAGGAGCTGAATTTAACCATTCAAGCGCATGTTTAACAGCCTGGGCCTGTGGCAGGTCTTCTTTTGCCGAGCCGCCATAACCCTTGAAAACCGATTCAATCATATGGGCTGCATCTTTTAACTGCTGCCGTTTTAAAAGAGTCATTGTCCTTTTGTCTGACAGCAGGTTATGATATTCGTCCCTGATAATAAGATCCAGGGAATGGAGGATATTTATGGCTGATTTTTCCTGGGCAGCCAGCATAGCATTTCCAACGTCTCGATTCGTAAAATATATATTCACAATGGCGCTGATAACCATCACCAGAGTGACACAAAAAATAATTTTTCCTTTAATTGTTAAAAACATTAATTTTCCTGTTTATTTTATATCTTCAAAATTACCATGCAAAAGAAAATTCTATTTTACCGGAAACTACAATAATAGATTCCGGCGGTATAAAAGATATATTAAATACCTTTTGGTCTTCTAAAGCATTGCTGTTATCGATCACTAAAATATTATCCGGCGGATTATGTCCGGTTTGTTTGAACAATTCTGTCAGAGCTGTCTTGATTTCATCTTCAGGTCTGTTACTTGATATGCCTTTTCCCCGGATATCAATGAGAGATTCAATAATGCGGTTGAAAAATAATTGAAACTTTATGGAATCACCGGCAAGCGAAGACTCCTTGGGGATAAATACCACATCCTTGTTCTTCATTCCCACAACAGGGGTGATCCCGGCTTCAACAAGTTGCATAATTCTGTCTTCAGAAAACAGGGCCTGGGTGGAAGCTGTGCTTTTCCCATCACAATCAACCATGGCAAGATCCTCAATACGATTTGTATTATATCTTGTAAATCCTGTTGGCCAGCCTGAATTGTTAACCGACATGGCGCATAAGGTTCCAATGCCCCAGACAGGGGAGACAAAAAGGGGTTGTTCTTCAAAATCATGGGCAGGCCTTACGGCAAAGCTGTTGCAGTTTACAATTAACCATGCAGCACCTGGAAGTGTTTTGAGTTTTTTAAATTTTGCATAGGAAACATCGTCAAGATGATTTTTTATATATTGAATTTTGTGGATTTGATTAAAGTTTTCTATTCTGAAGAATTCGGGTTTTATCCATACACAGGCAGGCAAAAGCATTGTGTCTGTGAATTGAGCCACTTTTCCCAAAAGTTCAATAGACGGCATGGTATTATCAAAACCAAGGTCAATCAGAACAAGGTTTGGAATCTCATCCTGCGGGAGCGATGCTATCTCATCTAAAACAGTCTCAAGGCTGTTATGGGATACAGAAGATATGCTGACACGTATCTTTTCAAAACCTTTTATATCTGCCTTTTTAACCAGATTCTGAAGTCCTCTCCATGCTGATTCAGTTTTTTGAAATTCCCTGTTTGAAAAAATTTCTCGGATAATGGGAGAGGCATCAGAATCTGCCTGATTTTTCTTTAACAAGCTATCCGATGAAGTATCGCTTACAATTTCAGGGCCTGCAACCATGGACAGGATGTCATCAATTCTACTTTTTTCTTCTTTGCCAGATTGAGCAGGTTTATTTTTTTGAGCCGTAATCTGTGATGATGCCTTTGTTTTTGATATTGATGCTATATATGAATTATTTTTTATTATGGATTCAGGCTTGAAATCTTTTATTCTTTTGAATTTTAAGGAGACTGCGCCGTCAGAGCAAATATCCAGCGGCAACGGGATATAAAGAACGGGTGACAATTTTTCAATTGCTTCATCAATTGAATAGAGATCAACTTCAACAAAATCTGGTTTAAATTTTTTTTCAGGCACAGGGGCAAATGGGCCAAGGGCCAGGATTTTATATGGAAGTTGTTCATAACTCATTTTATTCTCCCTTTTGTTTTGAAAGGTTATGCTGCAGCGCTGCCTGTGCTTTCTGCAAGGCTTGCTGAAGTGTTTGAACCAATAAATAAGCATTGCCAGTAGACATAACAATACGATTTGAAATACTGGCGTGTTCCGGCATGGCTTTATGATGATTTCCAAATTCTATAGTTACATCCCCCACACCCGCATATACATTAAACACATCACGATATACATATTCAAGTTCCGGGGGAACATGAAACTGAATCTCAGGCGGTTGAGGATTTTCTTTTTTACCTTTACTCTCTTTTTTTTCAGTCATTGCTAACTCCGATTATTTAATATCAGCCTCAGGACAGGTATAAAACCTTGAATTGTCCTGGGACCAGTGTCATCCCACTTGTATTGGTTAAATTCTGCATTGTTGTATCCAACATTCTTGTGGCAGGCATCCCACCTGTAATGATTTTAGTGCTGCATTTTGTATTACGGGCAGGCCCCATCATAATCTGAGATGCAACACCGCCTAAAGCCCCTGTATTATCTCCCATACTTGTTGGAACGGTTGTCCCGATATGATGTGACGGCATGAACATGATTAAATGCTTCATTGATGCTGTTGGTGGAATCGCCATAACCTTCATTGCCATATTTGGATATGGAATCGGCACAGTTACAACAGGTGGCGGTACAGGTGTTTTACAGACATCCGGCATTGCCATATCCATCCCCGGCATTGAACAATTTGCAAACATAAAATACTCCTAATAAAAAATTATCCCATGAGGATTTTTTCCCCGTCTATTTTTGTACTTTTTTTACTGTTCATAATTGTGTGCGTTGAATCCATCGAATATAACCCATCAGCATGCCGGGTCATTTGACCCGCTTTTACCATATCACTATCCTCCGTACTTCGGATATATCCCTTAAAACGATCAATTACCTGTTTTGCCATTGTATTGATCAAATTGCTGATCAAACGGACTGTTTTAAAACTGGCCTGAAGCTCATTTCCGTTGGCTGTAATATTATTATAGGAAACAATTGCTTCATGGCTTTTATGTATAACCTTTTTTGACAAAAAATTCACATCTTTTGATGCAATGGTCACATTGTCTGAGGAATGTATATTCAGGCTTCCCTGATTGGCCTGGAATGCCACGTCAGACGGAAAGGAGATATTCATTTTTTGAGTGGCTGGTCTTTCAATAATACCTAAAATATAAACCATTCCATTTTCATTTTCAGCACAGATAATGATGTCATCCGGCTGTGGATCAATAATACAGGAGAATGTTTTTTTTGCCCTTATTGTTTCACCTGCCATGTTGATAATTATTTCATCGGATATAATAGATATCACCGAGGCAGTCCGGATAACAGACTCATTGTTTGAATGAAACGGAATTACTTTTCCTGCTGAATTGTTCATTATTTCCCCCATTGTTCTGATTTTAATCTGACCTTGTCTGTTCCCCTTGCCAGAGATTTTTTTGAATCTTTCCACTTGGTGTTTTCATCTTCAGTTTCGTGCATATTTGTCATAAACAGGTTTGCATAGGAAAAATCCGAGTTTTTTATTTTTGCATGGGAAAGGTCTGCATATGTCAGGTCAGCACCTTTAAAGATGGAATTTTCAGCCGACACACCTTCCATTTGAGCCTGGTAAAGGTTTGCATATGAAAAATCAGTATTATTGAGTATTGCATCTTGCATACTTGCCATTTTCATATCTGCCTTTATAAAGCTTGAGCCGGAAAGTTTAGCCTCATAGAAATTTGCAACTTCAAGATATGCATTGTCAAATTTGGATTTCTCCAGATTTGCCCACATGAATCCACCCTGTTTGAGTTTTGTTCCTGAAAAATCACATCCGTTAAGAGTACTGTTATGAAATTGAACCTGGGTTAAATCCATATTGGAAAAATCTGTTTCATTTAAAATTGCGCCATGGAAAAGAGAAAGACAGATAACAGCATCCTTGAAAACATTGTTTTCAAATTCACACTCAAAAAAGGTAGTCTTATATAGATTAGCCCGTGAAAGATCTGTATTTTGCATTTTGCAGGAATTAAAAACAGCAGTATCAAGATTGGAATCGGCAAAAGAAGACGCTTCAAGGTTTGTATCTGTGAACACACACATATCCTTGAGAATAGTATTTGAGAAATCCGATCCCTTCATATCAGATTCAATAAATTTAATAAACTCAACATTTATTCCTTTAAACTCAACTTTTTCAAGATTGCATTTGATAAAATTTGCCTCATTTAGAATTGCTTTGTAAAAATGTGCATTTTTCATGGAGCAATTACTAAATGTTGTCTCTTTCAGGTTTGCCCCAGTAAAATCGCAATTATCGAAACAGACTTCACTGAAAATACCCCCTGAAAGATCAACTCCTTGAAAGACCATGTCCGAGAAATCTTCTTCATGGAAAAATTCCCCTGACTTAACCTGTTTGGAAAGTTCTTGTCCTGTTGTAATTTCAGGCATTATTTCGGCCTCCAGTGTTCAATGAGAGTGGCATCAAGATTGCTGCCCGAAAAATCAGTATTTGTTATGGTTGATCTTAAAAAATCCACTGCATGCAAATTAGCACCTTTAAATGATGCGCCCACAAGATTTGCTTTTGCAAAAGAACCTTGATCAAGATTGATTTTATTTAATTTAGCTCTGGTCAGTTTTGCTTTCCTGAATTGAGCATTTTTTGCTTGAACATTAGACAAATCAGATTCTGAAAGATCAGTACCACCAAAAAAGGCATTTTCCATTGTTGCATGGGCGAAATCTGTTTTTTTCATATCCATATTCTGAAAATTAACCTGATTGAGGCATGCCCCTCTGAATTTAAGTTTTTCCATGCATGATTTTTCAGGGCCCGTTGCAACAAAGCATGCATTCTCAAGGACTGCCTTGTCAAAGCAGACATTGCTAAGCTTTGTATCAACAAATGTACATTTATTCATGATACCTTTTGAAAAATCACAATCTTCAATACTGCAATTTATAAATGCGGAAGTGTTAATGTCGGTATTTATAAATTTTGTGCCTGAAATTTTTATTTCCAGGAAGACTACATTGGGCATATGTGCTTGGGTAAAGTCTGTGCAATCAATTATTATCTCTAAAGATTCAATATCTTCAAGATTTGCTTTTGAAAAATTGGCTTCAGTAAAATCACCCTTGGAAAGCTTTGCTGATTTCATGTTTGCGTCTGTAAAGTTCGCCCGCAAGGCATGAACAGCACCCACATTAGCTTTTTCAAAGTTTGCACCTGTAAGGTCGGCGCCTTCAAGCTCTGCTCTTGCCAGTATGGCTTCAGTAAGGTTTGCGCCCTTGAGGCTGGCACCTTTAAAATTTACTTGTTCAAGAAAAGCCCTACTCAGGTCAATACCATCAAGATTAACTCCTGCAAGATCAATACAGGCAAAGTCACCCTCTGATACATCTTCACCTTTTGAGACTGCATCAAGAAAACACTTCTTTACCTCTTCCAGAGATTCCTTATGGGGAGAAAGCCCTTCACCCATAAAATGGGCTGCCATGATATAGCCCTCTTTAAAACTTTTTACCCCCTCCTTAACAGCGTCTTCTGCCTGTTTAAATGAATCTGCCATCTGTTTCTTACTGGCTTCTATCTGTTTCTGAATTTCTTTTTCCAGGTCTTTTGTCTTTTCATCTTCGGCCCCCATTGCCTTCATGGACTGAACATGTTGCATTGCCTCCATGATTATAGGATCAATCTGAGTTTCAATTTGCCCCATCTGCTCAATGATTTCCTCTGCATTAATACGGGGTAGAGGAACTTTGGTTTCAGTTCTTTCCAAATCAATATCATCCAACGCTTTCATGCTTTCATTGATTTTTTCTTTTTCTTCTTCCAGAGTTTTTATCCGGTCCGAGTCTTTAGAACCGATTTTTTCTTTTGCCTGATCTATCTGTCTGTCAATTGTATCAATTTGTTTCTTTATCGTAACCTTTGTTTTTTCAATCTCTTTTAATGCAATATTTTCAATCTCTTTTTCTTTTTTATCCACAAACCCGTCCACGGCTTCCATGATCTCATCGATCTTGTCAAAGGAAAAATCCTTCATTTCAAGCTGTTTAGGATCACCAGCAGTAATACCCGGCATAATGGATTCCAGTTTGGTATTAAATTTTTCCACATCAGGGTCTGACTTGGCTTTTTGACCCATTATTTTCCTTATATCAAGTCCCCCCTCTTTGCCGGGCATATTCTTCTTTGCATCGTCTGAAAGATGCTCCCAGGCATCATCCGGGATATCAACATTGCTAAGATTTTTTTCAGCATTCTGAATGGTTTCCTCGATTTTTTCATCAGCCATCTTTTGTATGGTTTCAGCCTTTTCATCAATATTCTTTGCAAACTCGCTCACATCATCGCTGCTTAGAGCCGTCTCCATCAAAAGCTCCATTGCACATTTATGACCGTCAGGAATCAAATCCTGAGTGTTCAGGTTTGTCAGCAGATCATCGTCACTGTTTTTTCGTTTTTCAAAAGCGCTTTTGTAATATTCAAGAGGGCGGGATTCTTGTGAGTTGTCTTCGTAGGCACAAAGAACATGAGTGATGTTTTCTGCCTCGTCATCTTCAACTTCTGTAACCCCCCGGAAGATAAGAAGACCAAGTAGTTTTTCCGGAAAAAGCCAGATTGTATCAAGATTTAAAGGAAGTTCCCCAAATACTTCTTCCCCCTTTTTCTTCTGATTAATAAAACACCTTGCATAAAGTCCGGGAAAGCGTCCCTTAATTACTGGAATTTCAGGATGCATATTAAAAATCGAGAAATTTTCATTTCCTTTGTAGAAGCCTTTTGTCCACTGATCAAAAGGTGCACAGAGAAAATATTTCCAGTCATGATCCTCAGGATATCCTGGGAAATATTTTTTCTTGTAATCAGAATCATAGGTGCCTTGGTATTTCATCCTCTGGGGAAGCATGGGATAAAGAGGAGAAAAACCAGCTGGATCAGGTTTATCGCCTGTGGATGCAACCAGGTTTTTAGGATTTTCAATGCATGGAAGCAAACCATCTCTGTATCCAATTCCGTCTGGATTTTTTTCAAACCCATTTCCGCCATAAGCCTTTGTATAGTCAAGGTGCATGGAGGTTATCTCTTCAGGTTTTGAAGGAAGCCCTGCTATCCATTTTCTTTTGCCAAAAACATAGAGATTTTTTTCTGTTTTATCGAGTCTGACCTTTACCTCTCCTCCAGAAACAGCCTTATTGCCAGGGGCAAAATAGTTTCCAGAAACAAGAAATTCACCATTAGGTTTAGGCATGCCCATGTCAGGCAGAGGATTCTCTCCCATGCATTCAAACACGTCTTTAAAATAATTCAGATCAAGAAGCTCTTCTCCTGTCTGAAGATTTACCCCAAGGGTTGCCGAAGCTGTGAAATAGAACTTTCTGTTCTGTTCAAGTACTTGGTTGTTGAAACTTAGTTGTAAAGGATTGATTTTTCGCATATTTTTATATAGTAATATCGCTTAGTATCTTTTTTAAAGCAACCTTGCCCATTACAGCGTTTATACTATTTTTTTTAATTTGAGCTTTAAAATTGGTTATCTCTACCAACATTTGTCCTATTCTAGCTTCCGCTTTAAATGCCTTAAGAGTTGCTTTTTCTGCGTCAAGTGCAGCTTTTTTACGTGCTGTAATTCCTATTCTATCATATTTTAACTTACCTTGTTTGATCTTAAACGTTCCCCCTCCTCTCCAATCAATTTCAACTCCTATTCCTATTCCAGTTTTCAGTACAAAATCCAAAGCAAAGGCGATATCAATTTTTGCTGATGCGGCAGCCGATAATGAAAAAGCTGCACTTACTCCAAAATTTATATTACTACTGGCCTTAGCTGCAAAACTTATATCACTACTGGTTTGAGCCGAGAATTTAATACTTGCACTGGCAGATGCACCAAAATCTATACTTGCAATGGCAGTGGCTGCATAGTTGATGGAATTTGTTGTAGTTGCCTTCCAGTTTGTACTGTTGGTGACGGAGGATTCTTTATTAGCAGCCGTTTTTGTATAACTATCAAACATTAGTTTACCTGTTACATAACTCCATTTTTTCTCCCATTTTTCCCCGCCGCCTGATTTCATATAATATGATTGGTACTTCTTGCCATCTTTTAAAACCCATTTTTCTTCTATAGCCCTTTGACCAATTGTTATATCATGAACACAGCCGTTTGTTATGGAAATTGCATTCCCTTCCCGGTAATCATAGGAGTCTCCAAATTTTTTTTCCACCCAGATGTTTTTCCATCCCTCTGTATTCGTGCCGGAACTTTTATGTTTCTTATTCCAAGCAGACCACAATTCATTCTTTGCTTTTTTGGAGCCCGCTGTCTCTGTGTCGCCAACTTCTTTCCAATTCTCATCATGGGTTTTACCTTCATTCCAGGATGGCCCACCTTTTTTAAGCATATCAAAAGGATGATCATCGCTGTTTAGTTTTGCCGACTGATCCAGATGCTCTTCCACATAGCAGTTGCCAAGGTTGTAGTTCCAGTATCCCCCGAAATCATAGATATTGCCTTCCTGAATGTTGAATGTATCACGATGAGCGACCTTTTTCCGGCCCCTAAACACATGGGGCTCCCACTTTTTCCAATCCTTCCTTCGGTCTTCTACCCAGGTTGTTTTATCCCAAGGCTTATTATAGGCATTGCTGGCAATTATATCCAGTTCGTCATTATGCTCCTGAGTATAGGGAGATCCAGGGGCACCCAGTTGATCATCGGTGAGAGCATCTTCCGATTTGCCCTTGAGTCTATCTTTTATGGGGTCACTGGCCTTATTATGGTTCTCTGAAATCCAATAGTTCCAGCAGTCTTCCCAGGCATCCTCCTCCCAGTTGAAATAATTGTTGTAATGCGTCACATTGGCCTTTTCTATCCACAGATATGTTGTTCCGGTTGAAACAATTTTCACGGTATTGGTGTCCGGGGTAAAGTTGGCTCTGTCAATGGGGTAATTAATCCAATTTTTGTCAACAAATTGATTTGATTCCAAGATCGCGTCATTAACAAAAATATCTACATAGCAATCGCTCGCGCCATTATGTTCTGATCCCAAAATGCGACAGGAAAAATGGGCCTTGCCTGTAAAGGTAAAGAGAAGATACCCTTGTTGTGAATTTATCTGCTGTTGTGAATATATCTGCTGTTGTGAATATATCTGCGGTTGTGGATATAACCGCCAATGATTTTTGTCTTGAGAATCATATCCTGCACCTTTGGAAGAAAAGTTCAAAGCATCATCATACAGCGGCGTGGATTGCTTGAAATCCCATGATTTTGTTCTTACTTTCTCATAAAAAACCTTAAAATCTTCAGGAACTTCCGGAACCGGAGTTGTCTCATAAGCTTGGGGGAAATCTGATGGTGGGTCATCATCGCTTTCATCCAATGGGGCCACTTCATCATATCCATGGGGATTTTTCGGTGCGTATTGTTTTATGGAATCAATGAGTTCATCAGCCGCGGTTCCTGCATCAGCGCTGCTAATGGAACCAAATCCGTCATCATCCAAATCCTCTTTCTCATACTTGTCATGCGCACTTTCTTCTGCCGGTCCAAGTTCTCTTTTTATATATTTTCCTCCAGCAAACACATCAATTGTATGGGGAGAATGAACTTTAATATGTTGGGGTGCTTGATCTTCAAATTCAATATAATTGTTGTCAACTTCCCCTATCCCGGCTGTTGTATCGACCGTGCGTTGAGCAGCCCCGACTGATTGAGGCACAGGATTTTTTCCTGTTTTAATGGATGATTTGGTCTGGTTACCGCTGGTCACAGGGCTTGAGGTTTCCGGATTGGGAACGGCTCCGGCGATAATTGGCCTGTCAGGATTGCCGTCAATAAAGGTTAACAATACCTCTGTTCCTTTATGCAGCGGAAAATGCATACCCTGGTTCTGACCTGCTGAGGGCTGCATCATGCGGACAAATGCTGATGCCTTGCCGCCAAATCGGCCGCTTCTGTCAAAGGGGAGAATAATCTTGTACCGGCCATGCTCATCCAGTTCAGGATGTTCTCCCTCGCCGCTAGCATCTACTTTTGCATTGAGGGTTCCTGATATTTTGGCCTTTTTACTTAGATGCTCAGGCCGGAACTGTTCATCCGAGTAAATAGCTGTAAAGGTGTTGGAATAAAACATCTCCTCATCTCTGGCTTCAACGGCACCGCTTATTCCTGAAATCAGATATCCTGTCTGGTGTCCCTCATGGGTAACATCCGTCACCAGGTATTTCCTGTTGTATACGTCCTTGTAGTGTTCATTGAGATCAAATGTATATCCCGGTACCATAAAAGGGACTGAACTTTCTCCCTGGAAAATTGATTTTCTGCATAAAAGTGCCTCAGCCCTTATTTTAGCCAGCCTGTTCCCTTCATTAACCGAATCAAAATGCACTCCGTAAATATAGTTTTCACCCCTGCCGTTTTCATCTACATCTGCAATGCCTTCCATGGCCTGGGATGGTTTAAGATAGTTATAATCCTTTAAATAAACTCTTTGGGGAAGCAGGTTATGTTTACATGTAAAGGTATGTATCACTTCCTTTGTATGAAGTGAAGCAAGCCCTGACTGGGGGTCATAAATAAGATCTTTGCCTAATAACAGATCTTTATGTTCCATTTTAGTGTCCGTAAAAACCACTTTTTCACCACTTGGTGTCTGTTCGAAAAAGTAGTAGAGACCTTCTCTTTCCGCCCATCTTGAAACAAAATTAAAATGGGACTCATCATATTGACAGATATATTCAAGTTTTTTGTAAATATTCTTAGGATTAAGATTGAAGTCAAAATCGTATGTTTGTTTAAGTCCTCCATCTTTTAAAGCATCTTCCATTATTTCAGGAATGGTCAAATCCAAATACACCTGGTTGTGATGAGTTAAAGAAAGCCAAAAGAGTTTTGGTGCAAGAACAGCCTTGAAAAAAAGATAGTCATTAAACTCCTGGCTTTCTTCAAATTGTATAAGAATACCATTGAAATCCACATCATCTTCTTCATCCCGGTGAATGGTAAAGATTGCTGGGTTCTGTAAAACTAGCAACGGGTCAATATCCCTTCTTTCCGAAACAAGCAATATCTCAAACTCATAGGGTTTGGAAACAGCTTCAAAGCCTTTAAAACTGACAACGGTGAAAGTTTCTTGATCCATTGCCTTGGAGATAAAAGAATATTTCATTTTATTTAATAAGGACATTTTTTTACCCCATATAGATTATGATTCTTAAAGTGAATTTTTTTCTCAATTTTGTAAGCTTTCATATTAAAAAATAAAAACAGTTCACACAAGTTTTAATACATGAAAATCTGCCTCATCTTTCTCATCAGGCATTTGGCCAAATAAAATATTGCCTGGAATATCTGTATATCTTACATAATAGGATTGATTTTCATCAATTGAATTTTTTACAGCCCAGGCTGTGTAGTCATCTGTGCCTGATTTCAGTTTGAGCCCCTGCATTTGATATTCCAGAACTGTTTTCAAGGGAATGGAACCTTTGGGTCCCACGCCATGGGCATTTGCCTCAGATGTCAGGCCGCCTGCCAGCACACCATCCCACTTTGCCCCCTTTGCAGGGCCGAATTCAAACCAGATGCCATAGCCCTGGTTGGCATGGATATTTATTCTGTATTCAGTGGGGATTTTTTTAACCGGTGTGTTTGCCTTTGCTGTCATCTTGGCAGCCAGAGATTTATTATCTGATTTGATGATGTCACATCCCCTGAATGGAGTTGGCAGATCTTCTATCTTTAATGATTCATCCGGGCAGACAAATAGTATCGGAAACCCAATCCCCTTTATATGCTGTAATGAAAGGCAAAGAAGTGACAATCCATATCTTACAGATTCTGATTCAAGATCTTTTTGTGTGCAGGATATAACCCAAAGGGCTGTATCCTTTGCAATAAGGTTTTCCAATGGCGACTGCCACGCCATTTTTTGCAGGTCATCCACCCAGAAATGCCCGTCAGGCGCAAGCCCGTATTTTTTAGCAAGGTTAAGCAGACCTGTAATCTGCTTTTCTTCCCTGGACATTGATGTAATCCATATTTTTTTTTGCATCAATAACTCCTTTTGGCTATCCTTTTTGTTTTAAAAATTATTCAGTGAATTCTATTGAAAATTCATCACTTTCATCCAGATCAAGAAGGATTTCTGAAGGCATGTCACCTGAACTCATTTTTGATAAAAGCTCCCTTGAAATCCTTGGGAAAATGTTGGCATTTAAGATGTAATCAATGTTCCTGGCTCCTGTTTCAACTTCAGTACATCTTGCAGTTATCTGTTCCATAACCTTGTCAGAATAATTAAATACAATTTTATTATTATCCAGCAGGGTTTTCTTAACCGCATTCAATTTTAATTTAACAATAAGGGCCATTGCGTCAGGTCTCAGGCTGATAAACGGAAGAACATTCATTCTTGCAAGAAGTGCAGGTTTAAAATATTCTGATAACATCGGTCTGATGGCAGCCGTTACCGCATCAATTGAAATTTCTTCTTCATCTGCCGTCATCTCCTGGATAATATCCGTTGCAAGATTACTGGTAAGTATGATGACAGTATTTTTAAAATTGATCTCTTTGCCTTCACCATCTGTCAGAATACCTTTATCAAAAACCTGGTAAAACAGATTTGATATATCCGGGTGAGCTTTTTCCACTTCATCCAGAAGAACAACAGAATAGGGTTTTTGCCTTACGGCTTCTGTTAACATGCCGCCTTCCCCATATCCGACATAACCGGGAGGAGATCCGATAAGACGGCTTACCGTATGGCTTTCCTGGAATTCACTCATATTGATGGTCACACTGTTTTTTTCACTGCCAAAAAGAATCTCTGCTATGGCAAGGCCGGTTTCAGTTTTTCCTACACCACTGGGACCTGCCAGAAGAAATACCCCAATGGGCTGATTTGGATTTTTTATCCCTGATTTGGAAGCTCTGATAACTTCTGAAATAGCAGCAAGTGCATGATCCTGACCCTTAACACGGTTGTTAAGCAGATGTTCCAGGTTGAGGATGCTTTCTGCCTCATCCTGCACCATTTTCCCCAAAGGAACCCCAGTCCAGTCAGAAACAACCTGGGCAATAACATCCGGATTTACTTCAAGCTGCATCAAAGGGTTATCCCCCTGAGTTTGGGTCAGCGCTTTATCTGCATCATTCAATCGGGTTTTAAGATCTTCTACGGTTTCAAGATCATTTTTGTCAGACTCCTGCAATGTTTTTCTCAAGTCAAGCACGATCTGAGCAGCCTCTTTTTCTTTTTCCCAGCTTTGTCTGATTTCAATTGCCCGGGATTCCATTTCTGCAATAGAATTTACTATTGAATCATACTCATCAGGGTCAATTTCCATATTATTGTCCCGGTCACGTTCCATGGCGGATTTGGTTCTCTCAAAAGCCTGGATTGACCTTTCCTTATCCTCAAGAGCAGGCGGTTTGGTTGACAGATTTATTTTTACCCTGGCACATCCTGTGTCCAAAAGATCAATTGCCTTGTCAGGAAGAAATCTTCCGGTAATATAACGGTCGGAAAATTCAGCAGCAGCTTTTACAGCACCTTCTGTTATGATGACTTTATGGGCATCTTCATATCCAGGCTTTAATCCCCTTAAGATCAGTTCTGTGTCTTTTACACTTGGTTCTTCAAGCTTTATGGGCTGAAATCTTCTTGCCAGTGCCGGGTCTTTTTCAAAATATTTTTTATATTCACCCCATGTGGTGGCAGCAACAGTACGCAATTCACCCCTTGCCAGCGCTGGTTTTAAAAGATTGGCAGCATCCCCTCCACCTGCGCTTCCACCAGCCCCTATAAGGGTATGGGCTTCGTCAATAAATAAAATAATAGGGGTTTCAGAGGACTTTATTTCATTGATCACTCCTTTGAGCCTGTTTTCAAATTCTCCTTTCATGCCTGCCCCGGCTTCCAAAAGTCCCATATCAAGTTCAAGCAGGGTTACATTTTTCAGCACATCAGGAATATCATCCTGGACAATTCTCAAGGCAAGTCCTTCAACCACAGCTGTTTTCCCAACGCCTGGCTCTCCAACACAAATAGGATTGTTTTTTCTTCGCCTTGCAAGAACATCAATCATCTGACGGATCTCTTCATCCCTTCCAAAAACAGGATCAATCCCTCCCTGTTCAGCTTTTTCTGTGAAATTATTGCAAAAGCGGGCAATAAAACTTTCACCTCCCCTGGAAGGAGAGGCAGCCGCCCCTGCAGCAACTTTCTCTTTTGTGGACAGGGTTTCAGCCGACCCTTTGGTAATGCCCCAGAATTGTTCCAGCAAAGTGTCCTTATTTATTTTTTTTAAAATATCTGCATAGTTTCCACTTATATAGGAAAGCGGTCTGGATAAAAGAGCCAGCAAAATGGCACCAGACCTGATTTTTCTTTCTTCAAGTTCAATGGAAGCAATCATCCAGCCATCCTGGAAAAGATCAAGAAGTCTTGGTGAGAAAACAGGTTTGCCGGAATTTCCTGTTTTAAATTCTTCTAGTGCGACTTCAATTTTTTTTTGTACAGCACCGGGTTCAATTTCAAATTGCTGAAATATCATTGAAAGATCAGATCTGGAATCCTCAAGCAGTTTTAGAATAAAATGTTCAACCGAAACCTCATAATGTGTTCTGGAAACGCATAATCCAGCACCCGTATGCAAGGTGTTTGTACAAAAATCATTTAAATGGAGAAGTAAAGATTTTGTGTCGACATTTACCATTGTCACCCTCCCTTATTTATATTGGATTTAGTTTTTTATATGGCTGAAAATATCGGGTCCACCTTGTCAGGCATGTTGTTTTCAGAAACAAGCCATGTATTCCACCCTAAATTTGACCATTTTTTATTGCCAGGCTGTGCCGTTTCAATATTTTTACCTTCAAGTTCAACAACCAGTTCCCACTCAAGGGGCTGATTCACATAAAAGTCCACCATTTGTTTTAATTCCAGGAACAGCTGTTGATCCGGAAGAAACAAATGAAGGATATCGGCATTGGCTTCCGTAATCACCATCTGAAACTTTCCTGTGATATCATTGATCACATCCCCTATGACAGAATCTTCTCCCAGTGTGCAGGATGATATGCCTAACAAAGAATGCTGATCATCCGGAATGGATACTTTTCTTAAAACGCATTGGTTAATCTGTATCTGGTTTTTCAGATTAAAACAGTCTTCAATGATGGATATAAGCCCCTCTGCAGATCTTGGGAACTGAATTGTGAGTCCTGCATATCTGAAATATTTTTCAGTATTGTATATCTGCTCCCGCAACTGCTTGTTTTCAAGACCAAGCAGACAATAAATCATATTGATGACGGTTTCATCATTTTCTTCACATATTTTATAAAATAGTCTGTATTTACTCCATATTTTAAAAAATATCGGATAAATTGAATAATTTAAGATATCAATAAAGTCACGCTTTATTGATTTTTCATTGTTAAACTCTTCAATAAGATCTTCAGTGTAAAAAGTCGGGAGAGGAGAGGATGTTCCATACAGTCCAAGGAAAGTGGCTGTAATCAGGTATTGTATCGGTTCATCCCCGATTTTTTCTATTTGTGTAATATCTGTTCCCGGAAATCTTAATGAGAGTTCCGGTCTGATTCGTATATGGTTGTCTAAAAAATCATTTCTGCTGAAATCATTTTTTCCGTTTAAGGAAACATGATGCAATAAAAGCCGGACTGCCTGGGCAAAGGAAAATGAAGAACTCTTTGCGATCAGTTTTTCAGTTATTTCAAACTTATGTTCCCGATCCTCGGCAGCCATGAAAAAGATTCTCCTGAAATGGTTTCATTAATAATCAATCGCGTATAATTGTTAATACTGCTGTACCGGCTGAAAAATTCATCAATTACAGCCCCGAATACTACAACATCTCCTAAGGATGCAAAGGCATCCTTGCTAAGGGAAATGGTGATCTTTTCCCCTCTGACAACCATTCCCCGGATCAGCCGGTCCTCATTCTTAATCTTAAAATCCAGAATACCCTGTATCCGTTTAAGATTTGTGGCAACCATTCCCTTGTCCCGACTGTTCTGTGAAATATACAATTGAAGGATTTTTCTAAAACTTGGCGCATCTTTCAGGGAAAGCAGGTTTAAAGACATATGTGACAGAAGCCGCCAAAGCGTATCACCTTCCAGGGGGGGCTCGACATTTGTAGTCGGCATGGTAATATTAGTAAAATGCAATAGCTCTGGTGAATTAAAGGTGTGTTCACAGATATCGCCCGGCATGAGCTGTTCAGGTACGGAACCATTTGTACAGGTCAGATCCACGGTTAAGGTTTCCTGTTTATATTCGCTTTTCTGACTTGCATAGGTCAGGTTCAGGTAAACTTCATAGGTATTGGTAATAGGAGAAAGTTGCCGGATTGCCTTAAAAAAGGATTGGTCCTGGGTATCAAAAGAAAAATAATCCATGGGACTGTAGTCAATGGGCTTGACACTTCCCTGGACGAACCCCGTGACTTTGTCGACACTGTATATCTGGTATCCTTTCCCGGTCTTGGATGATGGCCGGACCTTGATTTTTTCCTTTGTGTGATCCATCACAACGGGCTCGGCTTCAAAAGGGAAAATATTAATTATTGGGACTGAAAATAAAGAAAAATTATCCGGCGATACATTTGGAAGATCAAAGGAAGGCTCCTTGAATTCAAATACAATGTCAAACTGATTTCCCTCTGGTTTATTTTTCCAGTTCTTTAAACCGGATAATTCAAAAAATAAAAATTTCTGGGGAAAAATAAAATATTCCTGTAAAAGGGAAAATCCGGAAAAAGATTGAGCCGGATAAGAAAAAAGAGAATTGGCTTTTTCAAAACCAAGAGATTTAAAATCATTTTCAGGCAGGATATAAGCTTCCGGATTGTTTGGTGTAACAATTTTAATTTTGGAAACAAATTGTGTAAAACACGCAAAAATATTAGATGTTTTTGCATATGAGCCGGAAAGAAAAAAGGACAGTTTGTCCGGATTCCACTGGGGCAGAGAAATTCCTGCAAGTTGAAAGGAAAGGGATATTTTATATTCCCTTTCCCTGGCTAGACTTTTGGCTGATACAATTTTCAGGGGATGGACATCAATATCAAAACAGGTCTGAAACATGCATTTTATGCCGTCCTTTTCTTTTGAAGACAAATAGGTTCCCAAAGGCACCTTGATTGTTTCAATGAGTGATGGTTTGGGTGTAAACGATATAATGGATGTACAGGGAACCGGTCTCAGATAGTGGGGATAGACAATATCCATTAATCCGTGGATAATTTCAGGGAAATCATCATCAATCTTATGCTGAAGGTGACCTGTTAAAAATGCAGTTCCTTCGAGGAGTCGTTCGACATCCGGATCGACGGATTCACTGGCCAGCATGGGAGCCGCGGCAGGATGTGCCTGGGAAAATTCTTTGGCAAGTTTCCTTAATTTATGCAGCTCATTTTGATAATATTTATTAAACAATTCTGTTTCCCTGTCTATTTATACTTATCTTGCCCCCTGGCCGGACAGATGTTTCAAAAAATATCGGAACATTTTCCTGTCTTGCAAGAACCCCTTCGAGGCTGAAATGAATCGTTAAAACATTTTTTTTATCAGATTCAATTTTTACTTTTATCTTTGATAATCGCTTCTCGTATTTTTTTACAGCAGTCAGAACAGCTTTTTCAATATTTTTAATAGTTTCTGACAGACCACCGCCGGCAAAAACAGTCATGTCCGGCATGCCGTAATCATCAGCAATCTGAACACTTCCCATATTCGTATTCAGTAATTTTTTCAAGTGGGTCATGATTGAACGCATTTCGATTTCAACGGGGTTCTCCTGAATCTCTTCTTCCCCGGTTGATTCAAGGGCATCAATACGTTCAAGCAGAGTGAGTTCATACATGCAAGGATACCTTATTTGTTAGTAACAACTCCAGATGTTTAGGCTGAAGGCTGTTAGACATTGCGCATGAACCGTAATAGTGCAGCCCGGACGTTTTTATACCCCCGCCATTTTCAACTCCCATTAAAGAGGTATTCGGTTCATCTAACTACCCCAAACGCCTGTCCAGGCCTAACTGGTTTTATCCTGTATATCAATATGTCATTTTGACAAACAGTTCAAACGCCCTGAGTTTCACTTGATCGCGTTGGATCTTCCCTTATAGTCTAAAGCCTCACAGCCTGTCTATCTGAAAAGTTGCATTTGTTATTTATAAACCCGTGAATTTTTATTAAGCGGGTTTTAAAAAGTCATCCTCGGATTCAGTGCCTGCAATTTCATGCCTCCAGGAAATCTTTGAATAAGTAAACTTTACGGATTCCATATCTTTATAAGGTTCATTACCCACAACAAAATTCAAAGGATTGTACTCCTGCATCTCGACTATAATGGCATCCGTCAGTGTTATGATATAATAAAGTTCCTCTTTTCCCTCAGAGTTGATACGATAGAAGTTGTGCTCAGTATCAACATGTTCACCTGTGCAGCATGCCTGAAATAATAGCGGTGAACTAGGATCCTTATGTTTGACTATCTCGAAAGGTCTATGAATACGTTGCCCGACCGGTAGCCCTGACTGAGGGTTTATTGGTATGTCTACTTTGTGATCAATGCTGTAAACTACAATTAGGTCTTCTTTTCCTTCTACTTCACAATCTCCCTTTAATTCACCTTGTGTTTTCCCAGTTATCTTTATATACGATGTCATTGCCATGATTTTTTTCTCCTTTGATTAAAAGTTATGATTTATCAAGTTTTCCAACAAGAGATAGTGTGAAAGATGCCCCCATATATTTGAAATGAGGCTGGACTTTCATAGAACACATGAACCATCCAGGTTCTCCCTCAACATCTGACACTTCTATCTGTGCCTTTCTTAACGGCCGTCTGCTTCTTACACCAGGTCCTGGTGTTTCCTGGTCGGAAACATATTGCCGGATCCAGTTATTTAACTCATTTTCAAGTTCCCCTCTGTCTTTCCAGGTACCGATATTTTCTCGTTGAATAACTTTCATGTAATGTGCCAGCCTGCCCACAACAAAATTATAAGGAAGCTGGGTTCCCAATTTGTAATTGAGTTCGGCAGCTTTTCCTTCTGCAGAATTGCCGAAATTTTTTGGTTTCTGTACCGAATTTCCGGAAAAGAATGCTGCATTATCACTGCCTTTTCTCATGGTAAGGCCGATAAAGCCTTCCTCAGCCAGCTCAAATTCTCTCCTTTCTGAGAGCATGACTTCTGTGGGTATTTTTGTTTCAATTCCCCCCATTGATTCATATTGATAAAGAGGAAGATCTTCAACAGCTCCACCACCCTGGGGACCGATAATATTGGCGCACCAGCGAAATTTGGCAAAACTTTCGGTCATTCTGGATGCAAACGTAAATGCGGCATTGCCCCAGAGGAAATCATTGTTACCTGCTGTAACATCTTCTGCAAAATCAAAACTCTTGGCTGGAACCGTGTCCTGACCATAGGGAAGCCGCAGCAGGAAATGTGGGACGGTAAGCCCGATGTTTCTTGAATCTTCCGATTCGCGAAAAGATTGCCATTTGGCGTATTGAGGGCCTTCAAATATTGAGTTGAGATCTTTTAGGTTTGGAAGCCCTTCAAAACTGTCAAGACCGAAAAACTCCGAGCCTGCGGCAGAAATAAACGGCGCATGGGACATGGTTGATACGCTTGCAATGTCCTGAAGCAGAGCAATATCCTGGGGTCCGGGTCCGAATTCATAATTCCCCACCATCAAGCCATAGGGTTGCCCACCAAACTGTCCGTATTCAGCCGTATAAGCAGTCTGGTAAAGACCTGATTTTGTAATTTCAGGGGCATCCTCAAAATCATCCAATAGGTCCTGTTTTGAAGCATTTAAAATTTCAATTTTGGTATTTTCCCTGAAATTCGTATGATCCACCAGATATTTAAGTGAGCGCCAGGAGGATTCAATTTTTTGAAAATCCTTGTTGTGAAGGATGGCATTCATTTGAAGGCTCAGTTTTGAATCAATGCTGGAAATCATTTCATCAATCAGGTCTTTGCTTATTTTTATGCCTGCACGTTCCGGTTTGAGAAGCTCGTCAAGAAACGCCTGAACGCCCTGTTTTGTTGTCTCGTAACCTTCCTGATCCGGTTTCAGGCGTGTTGCCTGAACAATTTCATCCAGAAGAGAGAGCCCCTCAGTTGTGGACACCTCTTCTTGTCCCTCTATTTTCTTTTCTTGTTCTGCCATTATTAAATCTCCTTTATTCATCAACGCCTAGTTCTTTTAGAATTCTTTCTTTTGCACCGTCATCCTTAACAAGCTCATTCAATTTTTTCTTGAATTCAGGAACATTCCCTAAAGGACCTTTAACCGCCTTAAGTGCATTTCTCAAATCCACCAGTTTTTTTAATTCAGGAACTTTATCAACAATGGCATCAGGATCGAAATCCTTAAGACTGTTAAAATTCAGTTTAACAGCCATCTGTTCATCAGGCTCAGCTGAAAGTTTATTATCGACAACCGCATCCAATGAAATATTGTAGGAATCCAGGACATCGTTAAAATTATCTTTATCAATATTAATTGCTTTTCTATCTTCAATAGGCGTTTCATCTTCTGCCATGGTAAAATCCCCCATAACCAGAACTTTCAAAGGAAGCTCCACTTCTTCCTTTGCATCTCCCGTGGCAGGTTTGTAAGTAATATTAACCCTCTCCTTTGGTGCTACTGACGCTTCTTTAGCCATAGATTACCTCCTTGTTACTGGTTTATAAAAATTACTGGTTTATAAAAATCAAACAATTTGTAAAGCCTTTACCGGATCAAGCATTGAAATCCTTTTAATGATTGTTTCAATCAATTGTTCATGCTGATCTTTTTTTTGAAGCCGGAGACCTGTTAAAACCAGAGACAAGGCATTAATGGCATTTTCAGGTTCCCATGTTTCCAAATTAAATTTATTAATATTTTCTAAAATATCATCAATATATGATGTTGCTATTTTCAGCTGTTTTGAACTGATCAATAACTGGCACAGTCCTGTTTTCCACAAAAATCGTTCCCGTTCTGATTTGGCTTTTGACAGATGTTCTTGAAAAAGCATAAGGGCTTTGTCCAGTTGTTTTTCTTTGATCAATTGTTGTGCAGCACTCATTTGCTGTGAAATGATTTGATTGATGCCGTCAGCCCCTCCTGTATCACCAGTATTTGTGCCCGCATCTTTGGAGTTCAGTTGCTTGATCCATTCAAGGGTTGCAGCATCGGCAAAGGGTGTTCCATCGGAAAATGACAGCTTTTCAATTCCTTTCAGTGTTTGAACAAATAATGCTGTTTCAGACTCAATAACCCGGGTAACATCAGGATGATTCATCTGTTCCATACTTTCGGCTACATATCTGCTCAAATCCAGCCAGAAAAGAAATTGTTTGATCCTCCCTTCGCATGAATCAACCAGAGCCTCCCAATTGCCTGAATCATACAGCCCTGTTATTGAGGATATAATCTGGCCATCCGGCGGGGGAATCATTGTTTTTCCACCAGTTGCTACAGGCAGTTTATCCAGGGTTGCCCATGCTGCAATTCTGCTCAACCGATAGGGTAAAGGCTGATACATATTTTTTTTTTTCAGACCGGATATTGATTTGCCAAGAATACTTAATCCCTGCCCAACCATGGCCGAGGCATCAGTGTCAGAATCCAACAGCGGTTCAGCAATCATTTTTTTTGTAGCCGGCTGTCCTTTTGACGGGTCTGCTCCTGTCTCTTGTGCTGTTTTCTCCTGGGCTTCAATGGTTTCTTCTTCAGAAATAGTCTCCTTAATCCTTTTTATCAGGGGAATCAAAAGAGGGGCATCTTCCATGGATTCCTCTAAAAATTTATCAATAAAATTCACATCGTCAATAAGGGTGTCCCGTTTTTCTTTTTTCCAGATAACCGGATCCACACTCGATATAAACTCAATTGTTTTTTCTGACCACCAGGCAATGATACCTCTTCTGCCCTTCATTCGTTTTTTGGGAGGGAACATGGTTTCCCAGTAATTTTCCAGAAGCTCTTTCAAAACATGGATGCCCTGGCCTAGGCCTTCCAGACCCTGTGTTTTCATCAGACCATAATTCAGATAGCTTACCACCTGTAGATGTTTTGATTCTTTTTCAAGGATTTGGACGGACAGATTAATCACTGTATCCCAATTAATGCCGGAACTGACGGAAGGAGAGCTCAGCTTGGCAATTTCCTGTGAAAGAGATTCAAAACTCGGCTCATATTTCACATCTTTTCCGGCAGGGGCATCTTCCGATATCGGGGTATTTCCTAAATTAATAATCTCCATAATGGATACTCTTATTTGATTTCCTTATTTATGGAAGCAAACTTCCTGATCCAGGGAGAATATCTGGAAGCAGAATCAGATAATTCTTCCAATGATTTTTGAGCGCTTTGAAAAGTAGCAAATGATCCAAAAATCAGGTTATATGTTTTTTGACCGTTTAATTGACTTTCATAAATAGCAGCATTCATAACCAGACTGTTTTTCTTCGCAAATCCAATTAATTTTTCTTTTTGAGCCCCTATCATGATATGAAGGGTATAATGGCCTGTTTCCTGCTTGAGTATCCAGTCTTCTGCCTGTATAGAATTATTATCAGGAACCTTTTTTTCAGATGATGATTTAATCCGTTGCGCATTAACCTCATCTTGAACTTCGTCTTTAACCTGCGGGACCTGGGTGTTATCGAATTTTGGAACAGAATTTTCATTGGTATTTTCTGTTTTTTTAATATCAACTCTGTCCAATAAAGGAAGATCACCTGTGAATTCATAGGAAAGCGTTATTGCTGAAATGTCTTTTTCCATCAGTGCTTCTCTTTGTTCAGGAAATTCGTCACTGATAAAAGTTCTGGAATCATAGTTGAAATCTTTTACAAACTCAAAAAAGGTTTGATATTCTTTCAACAGGCTGATTTCAGGAAATTGTATGGTCAACACCACCTTGCCGCAGTTTGCAGGTTCCCAGTTAAATTTCATGGATTCAGGATAGTTATTGTTTTCAAAACGAATGACTGTATCTTTGCATTGCATCCATATAATACTTGCAATAGGTTTCACCTTTGCAGATGCATTCACTTCCATGGGAAGTGTTTTCATAGAAAGGGTGTATTGATCTTTCAACCTGATTTCCGGTTTCTGTTTTTTAATCAGGGGTGCTTCTTTTACGGGTTTTTCCACGAGGGGATATTTGCCGCCTTTCTTCTTGTAATCCTTGAATATGAAATCCGGAATGACCGGGGGCCGCCGATCCAGAAAATTCAATACCGGTTCAATGTCATTGACCTCATATGAAACTGTTATGTCAGTTACATTATTATTAGTTAAATATCCGGCATGCTCAGGGAAATCAGTAACATTGAATATTTTTGTGCCGTCTTGAAAGTCCGACAAAAACTGGGCAAAGCCTAACCGACCCTTATATTTTTTTTGCAGTAATGAGTCTCCGAATTGTATTTCCAAAACAACATCACCACAGGTTCCCGGCCGCCAGGTAAATTTTTGTGTCTCAGGAAAATTGGTATTGACAAGCTGTGTCTTTTCATCGGCACATTCCATCATCAGGGTATTTGAATAGGGTCTTATCCTGGCCTCATTGTTTACTCTTATGGGCAGAGTTGTGATTGAAACTATGTATTCATCCTGCTGCTCCAGGGTAAGCTGCTCTCCTTTATTTAATAATTTAAAAAATCGGTTGTTGAAAGGAAGATTAAGACCAAATGCAGTTTTGGATGAAAAACCGGTTTTGTTCTGACCAATAAAGGCAGATGCCTCTTCATTGATAAATTGCCAGATGACACCAGTACTCTTATCAAACATGATGGAATAATATTTATCCGGGTCAATACTATAGGCGGCACTTAAAACAATCTCTTCCCATTTATCCTGTAAATATTTCACACTTTGATGAATGCCATATTCAGCAAGAAAATCAAAAGGTCCCTTTATCAAATTCTGGACAACGGGGGATACGTCATTCTGTATTAAAAAAGAATTTAATTTTAATAAATTATCATAGGTCAGGTTGAAAGGCTCCTGCTGCTTAGACGGATCAGACAAAGCTTTGAAAAAATCTGCAAACATATGAAAGCCTTTTTCACTATACGATGTTGCCGAAGCTATGGTTTTAAGGCTGTTGGTATACTCATTCCACACTTCGGCAAATTTCAATTTATATTCAAGATCGGCTGCATGATTCTTGTTAATGGTTTTATAAATTTTTTCTGATGATTTTCCTAATTTTTCTGAAATTTTTTCCTTTGTGAGGGAAAGTTTGGCCATGAATGACCCCTCTTTTTTTTTCACCTCGGTTTGAGCCAGATATTTGATCTCTTTGAGTGTTACAACTGTTCCTGCCCAGGCAGGTTCAAGATCAATCTGGGATTTGATCCATTCAAACTCATCTCCCATCTTTGCCATAAGCATAAAATAAGGATTCTGATCAGTGGTCATTAAGGTCCCTAAATCTGTCCAGTTATCAATCAGGGATTTCCAGTTTCTGCCGTGAGGAAACACTGAAGCGAAATCAAACCATGCCCGGTAAAATTCCTTTGCATACCATGCCCAGAAATCGTTCTCCATTTGCAAAAAATCATCCTGGCTGGCAAAGGCCTTTTGAATCATCTGAATGAACTGACTTATCTCTTGTCTTCCAGTACGGGTAAAAGCCCCATTAACATGTGCTTTTGAGTCCAGTTTGGACTGATTAATTTGATACCCTTTTAAAAAAGTAAAAATATCAATATCAGGGGTTAAACACACCAGACGGCTCAAAAGCCAGTTAAAACTGTCGCTGTTAACAGCAATTTGTGACAAGGTTTTTTGAAATACCTCAAGCTTTCTAACAAAGTAAGAATGATCATCATTCCAGGTTAGGTAGGAATAATAAATATTGACAAATTTTGAGGCAACAGCTTTTGGTATGCCGGGATCAAGAGAGGGGAATAAGTTGCGGATAGTTTTTTCAAATTCTTTTTTATCGGGAAAAGAATCATTCTGAATCGCCTTTTTCAGAATAGTAATTCTTTGAATCGTATAAACAGCTCTTTCAACAATATCTTCATCAGACGTCATGGAGTTGGTGGTTTTGATTTTTTCAAAAAAAAGATCATCCATTAGGTCTACAACATTTTTTTCGGCATCATTAACAAATTTTTGTTTTAAGTTTTTTTCAAGCGCAAGACTCTGATTCAGGCCCAGCCTGGGAAGTATCCAGTTATCATTACTGGTTTGAAGTTTTTCGATTTCAAATCTTTGCCTGTCAAGAAGAAGAATTGTTTCAGCTGTATTGGATACCATGGATTGGGTTTTAAAAAAACCGGGGTCAAAACTGTTTAGCGCCCTTACATTATTAAAATAAGAAAATGCCATAACCCCGCTCATGGCCAGGCAGATCAACATAAGTGAAAAAATACCAAGGGTGAGTGTTGTTTTTCTCCACATGATAAATTCAGACAACGGCGAAAAAATATTTCTGTCTTTGGGTAAAATGGCACTGAAAAAACTTCTTAGAAAAAATCCCTTGTTTTTATCCACAGATACTTCATTACTATATGTGATGCCCGTGGTCTCTAAAAATTCTGACCCGGGTTGTCCTTTTCTGCAGGCACTGGAAAAATAGATCCCTCGAAAAAGTGGGGTTGCCTGGTAAATATCATCCCCAAATAGAGACTGAACATAGGATTCCAGGCCAGGTTTTAAGTTCATAAATTCATTGGAAAAGGAAATGGCAAAATTGTTGATCCGGTTATGGATAAAAATGGACCGAAGGTTTCTTATCTGCTTGAAAACCGTTGCCATACATTGTTCTAAGACCTTCATGCCATCCGTTTGATCTGCTGTATTGGCATATCCCATGACCTGACCGCTTCTTTGATCTGGTATGTGGTCACAAAAATCTGTAAATCCATTTACTAAATCCATTTTTGTAACCAGCAGGTAAACAGGAAATTTAGCTCCCAGGATTCGCATCATCTGATTAATGCGCTGTCGGATGCTCTTTGCTTTATCACTCAATTGGGTGGCATCTTCATTTAAAAGTGCATCACTTGCCACGGTAACGATGACACCGTTTATGGGCTCCTTTTTTCTATATTTTGATAAAAGGGTAAGAAACTCCTGCCATTCTTTTTTATCCTTGTCTTCTTCAATGGGAATAGTATATCGCCCGGCAGTATCCAGCACTATTGCCTGTTCTAGAAACCACCAGTCACAGTTTTTCGTACCGGAAATGATAGTAGCCGGACTGACATCTGTCAGGGCTGAACTCAAATTTGAATTTTTTATGGCAGATGTTTTCCCTGACCGGGATTCACCCATAATAATATACCAGGGCAGAACATATAGCGGGTTGCCATATTTTCTTAAATGGGATTTTTTAAGTTTGGCAATGGAGTCTTTCCACTGATTTTCTGCTTCTCCATGGTTGTATGATTCTTTATCAACTGTTTTTTCAGAAAAAGCTTCTTCTTGATTGATAACCGTTTGAACGAACTTTTTTTCGTTTCTACGTATGAGCAGCTTTTTTATGGCAAAATACCCAAATAAAATTCCCATACAGGATGCAACCAGCACTGCGGAAATCCACCAGGGCCATCCTTTAATCACCAGAGCCCAGTAACCGATTCCAAATAAAAACAACAGGAAAAGTACAATAAGAAAACAATACAATAAGAATTTAAGAATTTTTTTCATTTTTTTGTAAACGTTCGCAATTTAAACAAATTATTTATTATAACAAAAAGCCATAGTCATTAACCATTTGAATCAATCGTTCGTTAAAAAAATAGTAAAGCATTAAAAACACCAAAATGGGTAATAGAACAAAAACAGATGAGAAACTGGACAAGCCTTTCCACTTTTTCCGTTTCAACCGCTTGCTGAAAACAATATCACCAGCCTCGGGAAAAAGAATCTCAGGCACATCAAAATCCTTACCGTCTGTCAGTTTTTGCCGGGTTTCTATTTTGATGGCGTTAAGTTTTTCCTTCTGATAGGGCTCATGCAGGCGACCTTTAAAACCGGATGCAAGGCAATAATCATAAACTTCTAAGATATCTTTATCCTCTGACCCCAACTTTTCAATCCTGGTGAAAAACTGGGTTCCGGCACTGGTGGTGTTAAAAAATTGTTTTTGCAGTGAATTTTTAATCCACTCATTTTTTTGTTGCCAGCCTGTTTCAAGGATGGTTTCATCGATCCATGCAAATATGGCAAATAAAGCCTGATCAAATTTTTTTATAGGGATTCCAGCTGATTTTGCACGCATTTTTGCACGCTGGATCAGTTGTTGATAATTGCTGGAAACCTGGTCATACTCTATTGGATGGGTTTGCAATTGGTCAACTAAATGATACGTGTATGCCAGCAATTCTGTAACACAATCAACAGCTGAAATTTTCATGTATCAACTCACTTTCATATTTGTGAAATCACAATTTCAATTGACGTATCCTCAGGCGCATTGTCCCAAAAAAGAGAAATGTCTCCTGAATGCTTTATCTCTTCCCATAAATGATGTTTTGAATCGATTCTAAAATAGTATGAGCCGGAACGTTTAGGCATCCCTGGCGGAGGCACCAGCCGATGTTTGACAGTGACACCCGGAAGAGCTCTTGCAATCATGTTATCAATGTTTTTTGGAGTTCCAATTTTTATTATATTGTGCATATCATTGATAATTTGTTTAGAGTCTGCCGTACTTTTTAACACAAGGAAATACATGTAGGAATCCCTGAATTCTTCAGCAGGGAGTCGGGCAGTAAAATAGTTATTTTCCCTTGTCATGCTGAAAATACTCTCTCCACCAATGGAAATTCCTTTTAATAGTTCTCCAAGTAATATCTGGGCTTCATTAAAACAATTAAAAATCTGTTCATGATTATATTCCGGTAGCAGAAAGGTTCCATCCTTGAGCTGTCCAAGGGCATTTATTCGATCAGTAAATGTACTTAAGTCTCCAATAATCTGCCTTAAAACCCCATAAACTGCATGGGGGTGAAAATCCTCAAGCTCAATGATATGATTCAAGAGAGGCAAAGAGCGGTTTAATGCGCTCAGGACAAGCAAATGAGGCATAAAATGGGCATCAAAATCAGAGGTAAGTCCTTGCGAAAATTTATAGGATTCAAATACCCTGCATCTGGAAATCATATTTTCCCGCAAATTTTTTAATATCTTCATCAGAATATCCGAACCTGAAATAACATATGTCGGTGCAACATATGATCTTGATAATCCAACACTTTCATCTTTCAGTTCAAGCTGGCATACTGGAATCATTAAATACTCATTAAATTTGTCTATTTCATGATCCCAGAAAATTTTGACAATATAATCCATTTTTCGAATATTTACAGGATCGCCGCCTTCATGAATGTCTTTTACACTTTCAGGCTCTACAGAGGAAACGTACCGGGTACCCACAGAATCAATGCTTTCGTTTGAATTAATAGAGGTCACATTTTTGTCAAAGTCATTCCATTTTCTAATTCCCAGATAGACTGTAACAGGTTTATCTCCTTCAACGTCAAAAGATAATTTCTCAAATGATCGGTGCTGAATCACTGCATTTTCAGGGAATTTCACCCAGGTGCCGTCCTGAAAAATGAGTTCGCATTTTTCTATCTCGATTAACCGTTGGGAAAGTGAAGCATCCTGAATAATAATTTGGCTGCACCCCCAGAAAAATGGCGTATGATATTTATTATGGGGTGTTAATAAAGATTTTAAAAAAGTCTCATTCTGCTGAAAATGGTGGGGCTGTAAAAAAAGCCCCTGGTGCCATAATATCGGTTTTTCAGGTTTATTCATCCAATATTATCCCTTTTATTTCATGCTCTTTTAACATCAGGGTTAATTTAAAATCTGATATGACTGCCACTTCTTTTTTAAAAAAAATCATGCCTTTTTTTTCAATTTTATGGGGAATCTCAAAAAAGCAGATCGACCTTCCCGGATCAAGATCAAAGTAACCGGCGACAATGCCCACCCATTGACTTTTTTCCGCCCGGTCAAATACCAGCTTGTTTGATTCTCCCGGATCAATAAATATTTTTTTTACAGCCTGTACACTTGAATCAAAGTTCTGGGCTTTTAATAATTTTTTAAGGCCGTCCTTATATTCTGACAACTCAACAAATTTATTTACATTGTCAACCTGATAAATAACCACCTGGAGCGCATGGGAAGAACCTTTAAATTCATTGAGCATAACATCGGCCTGATACGAGATTTCAATGCTTTGGGGTTTATATACCCATTCTGGCTCTGGGCGGGGTTCTTTGCCTCCACAGGAAGCGATTAATAAAAATGTGACAATCAAGAGACCATTCCGCGCGAATATAGATATTTTGTTTATTTGGCTCATTTTTTAATCCTAATTAAACCGCATGATTAAAAGTGTTATGAATCATTTTACTTAATATATATAATTTTCTGTGTCAATGCTATAGAAATTTAATATACCAGCGGCCCAGGAAAGGCAATCATTGCTTGCCCTGATTAATAAAAAACAGAGATGTTGATTCTCTTCAAAAATTACTATATCTTAGATATTAATTCTTAAAGATTACAGAGGAGTTAGCCTAATGAACATTACTATTACCGTTGAAAAAGAAGCGAATTGTTCCATAGTACATGTCTCAGGAAAAATTGATGCCACAACTTCAGATGATCTTGAAGACTCCTTGATGGAATTGTTGGAGCAGGAAGAGAAAAATATTATTCTTGATTTAAAGGATACCAATTACATCAGCAGTGCCGGCCTCAGGGTTCTGGTTGTGGTCACAAAGCAAGTGTATGATTCCGGACATTTTTGCATATGTAATGCAAGTGATAATGTCCTTGAAATTATAGAAATGGCGGGGTTCAATGTTTTTATGAATATATACGATGATCTTACAACTGCAAAAGAAAAAATAGCTGCAGATTAAGTTGAAAATTAGGCGTACCAAATGAAAACAAAATCTTTCAAACCAAAAATTGAATCAGTTTATCAAATTCAGGGATTTGTAAAAAAAAAATTATCAACCTTCAATAGCAATGAAAATAAGTTATTGAAGATTGATCTGCTCATTGAAGAGATTGTTCTTAACATCGTTAAATATGGCTGCAAAGGAATAAAAAACAGTATCATTGATATAACGATAGAAACATCCGATGGTAATGTAATCTTAGAAATATCTGACAATGGTGTGGCATTTAATCCACTGGACAAGGAGGAGCCGGATATTGAGGCAGGTCTGGATAAACGTCGTCCCGGCGGCCTTGGTATATTCCTTGTCAAGCAAATTGCAAAAGAAATACAATATGTACGTCAAGACAATAAAAACATTATCCGTCTTTGCCTCGACCTTTAAAGTTATTTGAGCTACGCTGCAAAAACTTCTTTTTTCAATGCGAAAAAAGGCATGAAATAATTTGATGTAAGATCGCGCACCTGAAAATATCTTCCCCAACCATGGGTGACAGTGTCAAATAGCCAATGATCATTATATGGCCAGGACAGCGATGAGTTAGCCATATTATTTTTTCTTTGGGTTTTTTAATAAATGTATTGAAAATAATGATGAAAACATCATATTATCGACAAGGATCGTTAATTAATAAGTGGTTTGGTGATAATTAATTAAGAGGTGTTAACAATGAAGATTTTGGTAGGATACAAGGGAACCGATGTTGGTAAGGATTTGATGGATATAGCGGTTAAGCATGCAAAGGCCTTTAATGGTGAAATCCTGATTGTAACCTCTATGGTAGGCGGAGATAAAACAGAAGGGCAGGAATTTGTTGATGCTGAAAAAAATCTTGGCCAGGCAAAAGCATATTTTGATGATTTTGGGGTTAAGAGCCAAACCCATCTACTGGTCCGGGGTTTTGAAGCCGGAGAAGATATTGTGAGGTTTGCCCAGGAAAAAAATGTTGACGAAATCATCATTGGTGTTCGAAGCCGTTCAAAAGTGGGGAAATTGATTTTTGGATCTACAGCGCAAATTGTTATCCTTGATGCCCCTTGCCCCGTTATAACTGTAAAATAAAGGCCTTTGGTATGAAGTTAAGATATTTTTCCCATTCTTGTTTTTTAATAACCCTTGATAATGGTGTCAGACTTTTAATAGATCCTTTTTTGGATGGAAATCCATTTTCCCCTGTTTGTGCAGCCGAGGTTGAGGCAGATTATATTTTGATCACCCATGGCCATGGAGATCATCTGGGTGATACCTTGAGCATTGCAAAAAGATGTGACTCTCTATGCATTTGTGAAAATGAACTTGCCACTTATCTTGCATCCAAAGGAGTGAAAGCCCATAACATGCATATTGGCGGGGCCCATTCATTTGATTTTGGAAAAATTAAACTGGTCCAGGCATTGCACAGCTCTGTTACGCCGGATAAAGAGTGTGTCGGTGCAGCTACAGGCATATTGATTTTTATAAATGACAAAGTGATTTATCATATGGGCGATACAGGATTGTTTTTGGATATGAAATTGATTGGTGAATTGTATTCCATAGATTATCTGCTGGTTCCCATTGGTGATAATTTTACCATGGGAATTGATGATGCAGTTAAGGCCTGCTATTTTGTTAAACCAAGGTGTGCAATTCCAATGCATTATAATACATTTGATGTCATAAAGTCTGATCCCACAGATTTTAAAAAAAAGGTTGAAGAAACGGGCTTAAACTGTCAAATCCTTGATTTTGGACAGGAAATCAACCTATAGGGTAAGTTATTTTTTTAAAATGGAACTTATTAAATGTTTTAAAGCACTTTCTGATAACACCCGTCTTCGGTTGTTGTATGTGTTGCAGCAATATGAGCTAAATGTTAATGAAATCGTTCTGGTTGTGGATATGATACAATCCGGTGTTTCCAGGCATTTGAAAATCCTTTTGGATTCAGAACTGTTAACATCCCGCAGGGACGGAAGCTTTACATATTATTTTGCAGATAAAAATGACACAACCAGATCCTTGATCCGACTGCTTGAAAAAAATCTTGGTCATAAAGATATTACCCGCCGGGATCTGGAAAAATCCAGGGAAATGATCAAGATCCGTCAAAACAGAACAAAACGATTTTTTAGACATATCGCACCCCAGTGGGACCGATTGAAAAAAGAGGTGTTTGGCAATTTTGATCTGAATTCCATGATTAAAGAAAAAGTGATTTTTAATGGCAATGTTGCAGATCTGGGTTGCGGAACCGGAGAACTCATTGAAAGACTTTCCAAAGGAATATTGCATAATTTTATAGGCATTGACTATTCTCCTGAGATGCTGGAGCAGGCAAGATTAAGACTCTCAGGGACAAATAATGCAGAGTTAAGATTGGGCGAGCTTGAACACCTTCCAATGAAAAATGAAGAAATTGATACTGCCATAATGAATATGGTGTTACACCATATTTCACAACCTGAACTGCCAATTGCTGAAGCCTACAGGGTTCTTAAACCAGAAGGCCTTTTTATCCTGTCTGATTTTCAAAAACATGATCAGAAAAACATCAATGAGATCATGGGTGGCTCATGGTTTGGATTTGAAAAAGAAAAAATAAAGACCTGGTTGACAGACACGGGTTTTCATCTCAGAACGATTGATTCTCACCTTGTAAATCATGGGTTGACCATTAATGTTTTCACAGCACAAAAATAAAAAATTCAGGGAGAAATTATGATCATTCCAATAATTCTGGCAGGCGGGTCAGGCACAAGACTGTGGCCATTATCAAGACAGCTTTATCCAAAACAGCTGATTGATATATACAATGAAAAAACCATGCTGCAAAATACAGTGTTGAGGCTCCAGGGGCTTGAAATGATTGGTTCTCCCATTGTCGTATGTAATGAAGATCATCGATTTATGGCAGCAGACCAATTAAAAAATATAGAGACAGACCCCTTAGCCATTATCCTGGAACCCATCGGGAGAAATACAGCGCCGGCCATAGCTCTTGCAGCTTTGAAAGCAATGAAATATGAAGAAGATCCCATACTTCTGGTATTACCGGCAGACCATGTGATTGAAAAAAAACTTGATTTTCATGCCGCCATACAGGCAGGGCTCATATATGCTGAAAAAGACAATTTGATAACATTCGGGATTATCCCGGATTCTCCTGAAACAGGATTCGGCTATATAAAAAAGGGAAAGCTGTTGGAATCCGCTACTGGTGCTTCTAAAATCGAGAGATTTGTTGAAAAGCCAGATCTCGATACAGCCAAAAAATTATTTGATTCCGGATCATACTGCTGGAATTCAGGAATGTTTATGTTCAAGGCATCGGCAATTATAAAGGAGCTTGAAACCCTTGCACCAGATATTATGATGCCGTGTAAAGGATTAATAGAAGCAGGTGTTCAGGATCTGGATTTTTTCAGGATAAGCCTTGAAGGATTTAAAGACATCTCGTCTGATTCCATTGATTATGCTGTAATGGAAAAAACCTCAAAAGGAATCGTGATTCCCTTTGATGCAGGGTGGAATGATTTGGGATCATTTGATGCCCTGTGGCAGGCGGGTAAAAAGGATGAAAATCTGAATGTCATAAAGGGAGATGTTCTGACCCATGATGTCAAAGGGTCATATATTAATTCTGAAAGCAGCCTTATTGCAGCAGTTGGTATTGAAAATTTTGTTATCGTGGAAACAAAGGATGCGATTCTGGTATCTCCCCGGAACCAGGTTCAGGATGTTAAAAAAATTGTAAAGCAGTTAAAGGATAATAACCGGAATGAAATTATCAGCCATAGGAAAGTTTACAGGCCCTGGGGCAGTTATGAGACCGTTGATTCCGGACACAGATTTCAGGTAAAGAGAATTACAGTTAACCCTGGAGCAAAGCTGTCGCTGCAGAAGCATTTTCACCGTGCAGAGCACTGGACTGTTGTTTCCGGTGCTGCCACAGTCACCAGGGGAGAAGAGGAAATGCTTCTCAAAGAAGATGAATCCAGCTATATCCCTTTAGGAACCCTGCACAGGTTAGAGAATCCCGGAAAGATACCCCTTGAGCTCATTGAGGTTCAGTCCGGCTCCTACCTGGGTGAGGATGATATTGTCAGGTTTGATGATGTTTATGGAAGAAAAGAGGATTGATTCCTTTTATAAAACTATTCTTTCATGACAAAAACTATTGTAAAGCAAATAAAAATATTTAACACTAAGATTAATTACGGAGCTGGTCCATGACTGATGAAATCTCACAAAGCATGAAAGGAAAATTTCTCCTTGCAATACCCGGGCTTCCTGATCCAAATTTTTCCCAGACAGTGACATGCATGTGTGAACATAATGAATTCGGTGCTCTTGGTTTTATTGTGAATAAAGTACATCCACTTCTTACAGGAAGGGAATTATTTGAGGATTTGGAGATTCAATGTGACAAGAGTGTTGATACCCTTGAAATATATCTTGGCGGACCGGTCCAGCCCAGCGGAGTGTTTGTTCTTCATGGCCCTCCTTTTGAGTGGAGTGAAAGTTTAAGGGTTACAGACAAACTGGCCTTGAGTAATTCAAGGGATATACTTGAGGCCATTGCCCTTCAAAAAGGGCCTAAGTCATTTATGATCCTGCTGGGATGTGCTGGATGGGGGCCCATGCAACTGGATAATGAATTGAGCGATTCAGCCTGGTTGACTTGTCCTTTATCTGAAGAAATAATTTTTTCAACGGGTACTGAATTGAAATATGAGAAAGCGATGATGATGATATAATAATTGTTTATCAAAATGATGAAAAATAAAACAACTCCCTTAAATTCCGTTGAAAAAATAATTAATGAGGCATTAACAATTCTTCAATTGGCCGAAGACGTACCGCAAATGAAGGATCGCTCATTTGATTCATATCAGACAATCTGTCATCAAATTCCAGAGTATATCCGGGAAGGGCGTTTGAAAATAGCCGTTGTAGGCGTTATTAAGTCTGGGAAAAGTACCTTTGTTAATTCTTTTTTGGGAAAGGAATTGGTGAAACGAGGGGCAGGGGTTATCACCTCAATTACAACAAGAATTCGAAAAGGGAAAAGAAATCAGGCCAACCTATATTTTAAATCATGGGATGACATAAATTTTCAATTGCAAAAAGCCTTATTGCTTTTTCCCGATGGCGGATCAGACAAAGAAATATTAAAGACTTTTGATATCAGAAGGAAAAATGACAGGCAATATTTGAAAAAAATATATCAAACACTTACCAGTGATTTTCCCCACACAAAAGATGAAATAAGACTTGAAACCCTTTTGATTAAACATGCGCTTCACGGGTTTGACACATGTAAGGATATGGTTCAGGCCGATGAGACTATTATCTGTTTTAAATCAAAAGAGTTTGATAAACATAAGGCCTATACAGCTGATCCAGATAAAGCGTTTTATATCAAGGATGTCTGCCTTTATGTCTTTGATAAAACAATGGATCCCAATGTTGAAATTGCCGATTGCCAGGGCGCGGATTCAACTGACCCTGCAAAGCTGGCACAGGTTTTAACCTATCTTGAATCATCAAATCTGATTGTCTATTGTGTAAGCTCTCGAATCGGATTAAGGCAATCAGATATTATATTTTTAAAACAGATTAAAAATTTAGGGCTTCTGGAGAATATTATTTTCATCAATAATTGTGATTTAACAGAGCATGAAAATCTTGATGATCTGATTAAAATAGAAACCAGTATTAAAGAGACCCTTGAATTTTTAGAGATTCATCCCCAGATATTTTCTTTTTCTTCACTTTATAACCTCTTTTTAACCCTTGAATCCAAATTAAACAAAAAGGATAAAAACCGGTTAAAATTCTGGCAGGAAGAAAAGAAAATCGTTCAATATTGTGATTTGAAAACACAGGAATTTAATTCTTTTTTCAAACAGGTTATGGATAAAAACAGGCATGGGCTTTTAATATCAAATCATTTGAAACGCCTTGATATTATCATGGGGCAATTGGATCAAAGGATTAATATTTTCCTTGGTCTGCTGTCTTCTGATAAATTAAAGGAAGAAACTGCAAGACAGACATTGAATGATCTATACCACAATGCTTCCCGACTGGAAGCCATTGTGGAAAACTCTCTGGATGGCGCTGTCAGTGCTTTAAAAGAAGAAATTGAATTAAATTTTAAAAATACGTTTATCCATGATGACAAAGGCATTTTAAAAAAGACCCAGGACTATATTCGGGCAACTTTTCTTGATGTGGAAAAATATAAATCAGTGACAAAGGAATCAGGATTCAAACAAATTTTATATTTAATGTTTCAGGACTTTAAACGCGGGTTGGACTTATATGTTATAGAAGAGGTTAGACCAGAATTAAAAAGATTTGCTCAAACCCAGGAAGCAGAAATCTTTTCCTATTTTCAATCTTTGTTTGATTCATACCAGATCGACTTGTTAAAAGCCGATCATTATTCACAATTTGAAACCAAACCAGAATTGATACACCAACAAAACGATTTTATTGATTCCATAGATATTGAAAAAATAAAAAAAATACTGGGGCTTCAATTGCCGGCCATGATATTTGAAGCAAAATACACATCTATGATCAAGACCAATGTCTTAACGGATTTCGGCCTGCATACCATGTCCCAGATATTGTCTTCTTTATTTGACAGCAAATCCAATTTTTCATTTTCTCCAGGATTAAAAAAAGCAGCAAAGAAAATCAAAAAGGAAAATCAAAAAATCATAAAAGATCAATTTGAACAATATCACATGAATTTGAGGGTAAATTATTTTTTGCCTTTGATTGAGGCTGCCACAAGGGATTTTAAAGAAAAAATAAATGAGCGGTTCAATCAGTATAAGTCTTTTAAAGAAGAGATGGAACACCTTTTTTCTTTAAAGCACTCAGAAAAAAAGGATCAAAAACAGAAAGTACTTTTCATAAAAAAACGAATTCAAAGACTATCCCATGACATTGCATCCTGTTCAGAAATATCCTGGCCTTAAACCCAGTCTTTTTTGTTAATTTCTTTGGAAATATACTCTGATAATTGATTGGGAGTTATATCAAGTTGACCGAAAATTTTATTTTCCAGGTTTAATGTGTTTTCCCACATGATCTGAATTCGGTCTTTAAATTCTTTCTTGCTCCCATATCGTAATTTTATGTATTCAAGTCTTTTATTCAAGGGCACCACTTTGTCGTGCAATATCCTTTTGTCAGAATAATTGACGATTTCCTGCTCTGAGACAGGAGAATCCATTTCATAGGAATCCAAAATGACATGTTGACGTACGATATCCCCTACTTCAGGATATCCCAGTTTGATTAACATCAGCCCCCCGGTTTCGGAGTGATTTTCGTTTGTATCAAAGCTTCTGGTTTTTGTTATGTCGTGGAGCAATGCAGCTGAAGTTGCCAGCCGGGAATCAAGATCAGGAGAATATTTTTTCAGCTTCAGGCTTAAAAATAATGTCACATTGGAAACCATGATGGAATGATCAATAATATGATCCATCATGGCCATCTTTTTTATCAGTTTAAAGCATTCTTTTTTTGATGGTATATTCATAGACCCGGTGCTTAATTATTCAAAAGGGTAAAATAGTATTGAAGTTATACCCCTTACTGTTATTATAGAAAAGGATTTTTTTAAAGGTTGGATAAGATTAAAATGTTAAAAAAAATAATTTCAGGCGGACAAACCGGAGCAGACCAGGCAGCACTTGATGTTGCCATTAAATTCAATATTGATCATGGCGGATGGATAACAAGAGGTCGCGGAACGGAAAAAGGCCCCTTGCCAGGCAAATATCAATTAAAGGAAATGGATACAACAGATTACAGGGAAAGAACAAAACAGAATATCAATGATTCCCATGGTACTATAATAATTTCAAGTGGTGAACTGACCGGCGGCTCCAAACTTACCCAAAGTTATGCCAACCTTGTTGACAAACCCAATTGTTATCTTGACCTTTTAAGCTTTGATGAGTTTGAAGCGGCCATTATTTTAAAATCCTTTATAATAGAAAATAAAATCCAGACTTTAAATGTAGCCGGTCCAAGATTGAGCCATAACCCTTGGATATACATGGATGTAAAAACGATTCTTGAAACCATGCTATATCTTTTTTTTCTTGATACACAACAAGAAGAGATGATCAAAAACCATATTCCTTCAGGACCTGTTAAAGAGGTTTCCCCCCAAACTATTGAAGATGCCATTGACCTGATTTGTGATGACCTGCCGCTTAAAACAAAAATATTTATTGCTAAATTTGAATCCCATAATATCAGCACTCTTTATTTTGGTATGATGGAATATTTAAGGCATCGCGTCGGATTTGACATGGAAAACAAGGTGCTTTTAAAACTATGTTCTTCTTATACAGGAGGTGATTTCGGTACCATTGAAGATGCAGTTATGGAGATTTTAAAACGATTGAAACAAGATCTTGAAACAGATCATATATTGCGGGTGGTTAAATGATACCGATTCGAGATAATCAACCCTCCAATTGTTTTCCTGTTGTGACCTATATTCTAATGGGAATTAATCTGCTGGTATTTATGCTGCAAATTCAAATTGGATTTAATAATGAAGTATTTTTTTATTCCTATGGATTGGTTCCGGCCAAATACACGGTCCATGAAATGGCGCAGCATTTTTCACTGGGAAATCAATTATTTTCCATTTTTTCTTATATGTTCCTGCATGGAGGTTTTTTGCATTTCATTGGAAATATGTGGTTTTTATATATATTTGGAGACAATGTTGAAGACCATTTTGGTGCATTAAGATTTTTGGGGTTTTATTTGATTTCCGGCATTATTTCAGGGTTTTTTCATTTTCTTTTGAATCCTGTATCCATGGTGCCTACAATTGGCGCAAGTGGTGCCATTGCCGGTGTTATGGGGGCTTATTTTCTGCTGTATCCAAAATCGCGAATTTTAACCATTATTCCCATCATTATTTTTCCCTGGTTTGTTGAAATACCGGCATTTATTTTTCTTGGGTTCTGGTTTTTAATCCAGTTTATCAATGCTGCCGGCAACAGCTCAGGATCGGGGATCGCATGGTGGGCACATATTGGAGGTTTTATAGCAGGGATTGCACTGGTCATGCTGAACAAAAAACTGCCACAAACAGGAACAAAACAGAAAATCAGCCGGTTTACTACCAAAAAGCATACGCCAAAGCTTCAGATGATTGTTACAACGGGCAGCCAGGACAGCCCGGATCTTTATGGTAATATTGATATAACCTCTATTGAAGCCATTGCCGGAACAAATAAAATGGTGACAATCCCATGGGGGTTTTATAAACCCTTGTACCGTGTTAAAATTCCTGCAGGGGTGAAGCAGGGAACCCGTTTAAAACTTTCCGGAATGGGCAAATCCATTTCAGGCGGCATAAAAGGGGACATGTATCTTAGGGTGAATGTGAAAAATGCGATTTAAAAAGTTTATAAAAATAATAGTCTGGCTTTGTCTGGGGTTTGTCCTTATCTGCCTTTTTTTATTTATCAATTTTCCTAATATTGTGGAACCGCAGATCCAAAAAAGACTGACGCAATTTTCAGATTCCAATGATGTTGAATTTGACATACAAAAAATAGGGTTTTTTAATACATTTATCTCCAAAATCAGGATCAGCAAGTCAATTTTCATTGATTCAATAAACATTGATTATGATATTAAAAATCTTTCATCCATTCATCTTACCAAGGTGACAATATCGGGTTTAAGCCTTCATGCAAGCATGGATGAGAACAATGAAATTAAATTTATTGGCCTTAAATTTCCCAACACATCACCCAATACATCAAAGGATCAAACCAGACGGCCTGATTTGTCTTTTTTGCCCTTTCTGCCGGATAAAATTGTTTTGCAGAATGCTAAAATTGTTTTGCATGCATTGAATGAGGAATTTTTGATTCCATTTGATGTACTTTCAACAATTAATTTAAAGGATGAAAAAATACTGGCAAGGACCATGTTGTATCCTTTTGGAGAAAAAATTAATATTTTTGTCACCTATGACATGAACAAGGGGGTTGAGTTTTTAAAGGTTGAAGGCAAGTCCTTTGATTTAGAACATATTAACTCACTTATTTCAAAAAAAACAAATGGGGTACAATTGCAAGGGTCGGTTGACTTTAATCTGGAAACAACTTCCCCTGAAAAGAAATGGAAAATAAATTTATCCCGGGCAAGCATTGCACACCCCATTGAGGCAAGTGTGAAAGATTTGGCCACCACGCTTTTAATCGATAATCAAAAGATTAGCGCCAGCGGCACATTCAATCTGTCCCATTTAATGCTGCCGGCAATTCAGATGGAATATGCCTTAATACTTGATTTAAAAAAAGATCATTATTTTGATTTAAAATTTAATAACAGCACAACAAAACTCTATCAAATTGTTTATGAATCAATTGCTGGAACCCTGAACAATCCTCAATTGAATGCACGCTTCACTGGCACTCCTTTTCAAGCCAAAGGGGAAATAATCATTGGCTTGAGTGAAGGCCGGATGCAATATCAAAAAGGAAGCCTTATATTTGTTGATGCCCAAATAAAGTCGAATATTGCTGCTGATTTTACGGATAATGGAAAGGGGGTTGTTTCAAAATTAACATTAAATGCAAACAATATCAGAATCAAATCAGATTTAATGGAGTCAATTTTCCCCAGTGCAAGTCTTTCAGGATCATTTCTCCTTGATAAAAACTATACACCTTTGGTTAACATGATATTAAAGGCTTCCAAAGGGAAAATAACATCCCCTGAATTTAAGACCAGTGCGTATGGCTTAAACATTGAATTACCGATCCATTATCCAAATATTGATAAAAAAGTATATGGCAAGTATTCCATCCCGAAAATTTCATACAATAATCAATATAACTTCAGCACGTCTGGTAAAATACTTCAAACAGATTTAAAAGAATTTCAGGTCAGCGGCGGGGTAAGCCTTTTGACACTGCCAAATTTAAAAGCGCAATTCAGCTCAATTGTCGGGTTTGAAAAAGGCCTTTATGCATCCTTGGATTTTAAGACAGCACCTGTTCGACTTAATTTTTCAGATATTGAAAAATTAAGTCCGGCAAAGCTTCAGACAGCAGATGTAGATGTAACTATTTCTGCCAAAGGCACAGCAGAATTTTTAAATCATCAATTAAAAACATCTATGCAGGTTAATATCAATGATGGGAAAATAGTGATGCCGGATACGAATTTTTCTGCACAAGGGATAAACACAATCGTGGAGTTTGATGACCTGATGGCATTGGAAAGTGTTCCCGGGCAAGTTTTGACCATTGATTCAATTGAAGTGAATAAGGTAAAAATAGAGAATGCCAAAATTCGATTCACCGTTGAAGATGGTAAATCATGGCTAATCGAAAATATCCGGTTCAACTGGTGTAATGGTCTTGTTTCAACAGAATCCATTCGATTCCCCCAGAAGAATAATGCCTATTTTCTTACCTTTTATTGTGACCGGCTGGAAATGACACAACTTTTAAAACAGATGGGTGCATTTAATGCCCAAGGCAGCGGTACTTTGAACGGAAGGATTCCCGTAATTTATTCAGATGGTAATATCTCATTTGACAATGGATTCTTATTTTCAACTCCAGGCAGTGGCGGTAAAGTGATGATTGCGAACTCAGACAGGATAATTGCAGGCATTTCCATGGACAATCCGCAATTTGCACAACTTGATCTGGCACAGGAGGCATTAAAAGATTTTGATTATCATTGGGCAAAAATTGTGTTTAACACCTTTGAAGACACACTTGATGTCAAGATGGAGCTGAATGGAAAGCCTTCAAAAGTTTTACCCTTTGAGTATAAAAAAGAGTTTGGGGGATTTGTCAGGGTAGATGCATCAAGCCCTGGATCACAATTTGAGGGGATAAAACTGGATGTAAATTTAAAACTTCCCTTTAATGATGTGATGAAATTTGGTAATAAAATAAAATCAATTTTAAATTAAAAAAGGAGAGCGTATGATCAAAAATTTGTTTTTCATGGCATTGTTCCTTAGTCTTTTTGTTTTTACAGGTTGTCAGACAAGCCATGAAATCAAGGTTCAACCTGTTGAATCAACTCATCAGGTTGAAGTAAAGCCTATAAAAGTAGAACCTATCCACATAACTATTGATATAAATGTCAGAGTTGAAAGAGCACTTGATGACTTTTTTGATGACATTGAAGCTGCTGAAGACAAAATAAAAAAATAGGAGGAAAAATGAATATACGAAAAATCTTTAAAATATCTGTTTTGCTGATCCTTTGTCTGATTGTTTCATCCCAGTTTGCACTTGCCGCTGGAATTAAAGATAGAATGAAACAGCGGCTCCCTGCGATTGCTGATTTAAAAGCAAAAGGAATTATTGGAGAAGATAATAGCGGCTATCTTGGGTTTGTAACTGGTGCAAAGGCCCAGGAAGAAGTTATTGCAGCTGAGAATAAGGATAGAAAAACTGTTTACAGCCATTTTGCAAAACAGCAGAAGACCACTATAAATATTGTTGAAAAAATTCAGGCCAAGCGAAAAGCCGAAAGGACAAAACCAGGAGAATTCTTTCAAAATCCTGATGGGTCGTGGCATAAAAAATAAATCTTGCAGCTTGTTTTTATCAAGCCATCTGTCATGGGAGCAAATTGCAAAAGGTTTGGTAAATAACAGCAAAATTCTTATGGCAGGCTTGATCCTGGCTACGCTGATATTGATCATTCCTGCATCCCAGGTTCAGATAGATCCCTCTGGTGTTTCTTTTAATACTGGTGATTCTGATGATTACAAGGACTACCTGGCATTTGTTGAATCCTTTGGCACGGACGATTATATACTTTTAGCAGTTAAAAATGATCTTAATGTATCTGATCCAGAATTTAAAAAAAGAATTCATAAGGTCAATAAAGAACTGACTGCCATAAACTCTATTTTAAAAGTTATCGATCTTGGTACACTGGAATCATCTGATATATTCAAATTTACAGGCACATCTCAGTTCTGGGATAAAAAATTATTTGAAAGTTTGTACCAGGTTATTCCCGGACTCAGCCGATTGATTTCTAAAGATGCAAAAACCCTTGCATTTATAATTAAAATTGACAATGAAAAACTCAACGGGTTTCAATTGGAAACACAGCTTGAGAAAATGAAACAAATCATTGTAAAGGCTTTTCCTGAACATCCCCACTGCTATGCCGCAGGAATCCCTGTCCTGCGGGCTGCCTTTGAACGATATAATTTGTTGAATGCTCTTGTGTTTGGATCTCTTGGTCTGTTCTTTGGAACCCTTCTTGCTTTTTATATTTTCAAAACCCTGTGGGCTGGTATGCTGGTATTATTAACCAGTTTGGGTTCTCTGATAGGGACTTTGGGAATCATGGGGATTTTTGGCATGCCATTGAACCTTGCCACAGGATTAAGTTTTGGATTTATTCTTGTTGTCTCCACAACAACTGTTTTTCATATTATTTCAAAATATATTCAATTGATAGAAAACGATTCAAAGGACCTTGCTTTGATAAAGACCTTTGAAATTGTTCTGAAGCCTTGTTTCATGTGCGCTCTGACTACTTCAGCAGGCTTTTTCAGCCTGATAATAAGCCCTGTAAAAATGGTTCAACAGGCCGGGATTATCATATCCATTGGGGTTATTCTGGCTTTTTTGTTGACTCTGGTAATAACATCCTTTTGCTTGCCACGGTTTTTTATGTCATATGAATCAATTTCCCTTAGAATAAAAAAAGATTTTCTTGAACATATTGTCAAAAATTATATGATTGCCGGTTTTAAAAAACCAGGGTTTTCTGTTTTGGCAGGAATTATGATTTTCATTCTCCTGGCAACAGGAATTCCAAAAATTAAAATGGTTAAGCATTTAACCAATCCCATCATCAAAACCACCAGGGAGGTGCAAGATCTACATTTTATTGAGCAGAATATATCTTTTCCCACTTCTTTTTCTATTATCTTAACATCGCTGGAGAATGGTTTTGATTCCAGAAAATTCTGGTATGATCTTTATCAATTTGAAGAAAAAATTAAATCCATCAATGGTATTCAAGAACTTGAATCATTAACACCCCTTGTTTTTCGCCTGGCCCTTAAATTGTCCCCAATGGGGATCAAGCCTGAAATTATTTTTCATCAGATCATGTCCAAAAGTTTGGAAAATGATATGATACGATCCTATTTAGACCCGGTTTCAAAAAAACTTAGAATAATTGTTCATATCCAAAATCAGACATCAGATCAAATAGAATACATCCTTAAACAGGTTGAAAATGATGCCAAGAGCGCTTTTACGCAAGAAGTCAGGGTTACCCTGTCCGGGCAACTTATCCTTCTCAGATCCCAAACCACGGATCTTGTGTCATCTCAGATCAAAACGCTTTTTCTGGCACTCTTTATCATAACGTTGTTAATGATGTTGCAACTTAAATCTGTTGTCCTTGGGTTACTCAGTCTCATACCCAATCTGTTTCCCCTTGTCACAATTTTTGGAATAATGGGTTGGTTTAAAATCCCTCTTGATCCATTAACCATATTTGCCGCTGTGATTTCCTTTGGCTTGTCCGTGGATGATTCCATTCATTATTTAACACAATTAAAAAGGGAAATGTCCATTTCAAAAGCCAAAACCTGTATCCAGGACAGTTTGAAAGCAGCCTATGATATCACTTCCCGGGCTCTTGTCTCCACAACTGCTGTTCTTTTCTTATCCTCTCTTGGGCTTCTTTTTTCTTCATTCAGTCATGTTTTTTCTCTGGGGGTGTTAATTGCCTCGGCATCCGTCATCGCATTAATTGCCGATCTTATATTTATGCCGGCCCTTGTTCTGACATTTACGCCTTTAAACAGGCTACTGTCTTTTAAAATGAAGAATCTTGTTGCGCTGACCAATAAAAAATGAAATAAACAAATCCATGATTCTTCCTTTTGATGATTTTTTAAATAAAAAAAACCTTTACCGATTTAACAGCTCTTTTAATATTGATGCGCCTTTAGAACTGATCTGGAATGAGTTGATCAATTATAAAAAATGGCCTGACTGGTGTAAAGGCTTGCAGAGAATTGAACCCCTTGATAAGTTTGATCATCTTCAAAAAGGAAATAATATCAGATCTGTCTGGAAAGGGACTCTTCCCTATACGATTGTAGTTGATGCCATTGTAAGGGATTTTATCCAATATTCGTTTTTATCCTTTGCTGTAACTGGTGACCTTTATGGAGAAGGAAGGTGCCATTTTTTACCATCCCAGAACAATACCATCATTAATTTTACCTGGAATGTATCCCCGACTAAATTATGGATGAAGATGAGTTCTCCATTTGCAAGATCTGTTTTTATAGAAAATCATGACCAGATAGTGGAACAGGCTGTCACAGGGTTTACAAGGAGGATTGAACAAAAATCAGGATTTTCCATGCTGAATAACCTGGCATAGCCATATTTTTATTTATTCATTGACATATTGTATTTGAAAAGATAGTAAAAATATAAATTCAGACAGAAGTCTGAAGAAAATGATTAAATTTTTAATAGACAATTTAAACCACGAAGGTTGCAATATCAGTTAAAGAATACTGATACCTTGGTGGTTTTTTTATTTTCAGGGAGGATTGAAATGAAATGTTTTAAACTGGTTGGCTTGGTTTTTTTAATGGTCTGTTTTTCCTGGGGGCTTTCCTTTGCGCATTTTGGAATGGCTATCCCTTCAGACAACATGATCATGCAGGAGGATTCTAAAAAAATTGATATTCAGCTTTCTTTTTCCCATCCCTTTGAAATGAATGGGATGCCCCTTGTAAAACCAAAAGAATTTTTTGTGATCAAAGATGGCAAAAAACAGGATTTAAAGGCAAGCCTTGAAGAGATAAAAGTGATGGATTATCAAGCCTGGAAGGCCGGATATACCATAAAAAGACCCGGGGCTTATACCTTTGTTATGGAACCTGTGCCATACTGGGAATCGGCTGAAGATTGTTTTATTGTTCACTATACAAAAACAATTGTTGCAGCATTTGGTGATGATGAAGGCTGGGACGCAGAATTGGAGTTGAAAACTGAAATTATCCCTTTGTCCAAACCTTTTGGCCTGTATAGAGGAAATGTGTTCCAGGGAATAGTCAAGCTTGATGGCAAAAAAGTTCCCTATGCAGAAGTTGAAGTGGAATTTTTCAATAGTGATAAAAAAGCCCAGGCACCCAGTGATTATATGATAACCCAAACCATAAAGGCAGATGAGAATGGTGTGTTTACCTATGCCGTACCCGCTGCCGGCTGGTGGGGATTTGCCGCTTTAAATACATCAGATAAAAAAATGATGTACAATAATGAAGAAAAAGATATAGAGTTGGGCGCGGTTTTATGGGTAAAGTTTGAGAACTGGCAGGAGAAATAAGATGCATATTTCAGAAGGGATTCTTTCAGGTCCGGTTTTAGCATCAGGTGCAGCACTGGCAATGGCCGGTACGGCAATCGGGTTAAAAAAGATTGATTATGATCGCATTGTTCATGTCGCTATTCTGGCTTCGGCTTTTTTTGTGGCATCATTGATTCATGTCAATATCGGGCCTTCAAGTGTTCATCTGATTTTAAACGGGATTGTGGGATTGTTGCTTGGATTTGCAGCAATCCCTGCAATCCTGACGGCATTGCTGCTTCAATCCGTTCTTTTTCAATATGGAGGCCTCACCACATTAGGGGTTAATGTAGTGGTAATGGCTTTCCCGGCAGTGCTTGTCCATTATCTTTTTCTACCATTGCTGGGTAAATCATCAATACTTACATTTGTTGGCGGGTTTTTGGCCGGTATGGCTTCCATCATGCTTTCATCCCTCTTATTAGGCTTAGCTTTATGGTTCACTGACAAGAATTTTTTTGAAACAAGCCTTACCATTATCACAGCTCACATTCCTGTAATGATCATTGAAGGAATTGTGACAGGTTTTTGTGTTTCATTTCTTTTAAAAGTATACCCTGAAATTATACCGAAGAAGAAACAATGAAAATTAAAAAAATACTTATTCTTGCCCTCATTCTTGCCCTGATCCCTGCAAACTATGCATTTGCCCATAAGGTGATCATTTTTGCCTGGGTGGAAGAGGGCATGATTTATACTGAAAGCAATTTTGGATCAAAAAGAAAAGCCAAAGATTGTGCCATAACGGTGCTTAATGAAAAAGGCATGGTCATCCATCAAGGCCAAACAGACCAGGAAGGGAACTATTCATTTAAAATTCCTGAAAACCTTGACTCAGACCTTATTGTAAACCTGGATGCTGGAATTGGCCATGGGGCTCAATGGAGAATTCCAAAAAGTGAACTGGTAAAAAAGCCCACAACCGAAGATCTTCAGGTTGCTATGAAGGAAAAAGACGTATTGGAAAAAGGTCCCTCTGTTTTTCAAATCATCGGGGGTATTGCCATTATTTTTTTGCTGGCCTTTGGTGCAAAGTTTTTAAAAAAGAGGAAAAAATCATAAATGATTGAAGAAAAATTTGCCGATGG
>Ga0075120_10000143_pt1 | contig 55232 bp, 63 predicted proteins | sample AntAceMetag02UKL_FD_69792 | JGI IMG/M metagenome (GOLD analysis project Ga0075120, IMG submission 69792) | Saline lake microbial communities from Ace Lake, Antarctica - Antarctic Ace Lake Metagenome 02UKL | ecosystem: Environmental > Aquatic > Non-marine Saline and Alkaline > Saline | place...
CGAGCTATTATCAGGAAACACTTGCGGAGACTCAAGCGACCCATGTATCGACCTTGTCTGCGAGCTTGGTATGTGTGCAGAGATTCCAACAACAAGTGCGTGTGATGACGGTGACTTCTGTACGCAAGGAGACCTTTGCTCTGGAGGGGAGTGTGTCCCAGGAGCCTACGTATGTGATTGCAAGACCGATTCTGATTGCCCCGTCCAGGAATGTTTTATCCCAAGCTGTGTTGCAGGAACATGTGAGTTTACCTACGATGAGACTTGTGGGAAGGAAGAAGAATGCGACGCTGACTGGATATGTGAAGAGTGGAGTGAATGCGTTGGGGGCCTCAAGACTCGCATGTGCGAGTGTTCATGTGAAAGCGGAAACTGCGGGGGTGACGGCACAATGGTTGATACCTGCGAAGTCAACGCAACTGAAGGCGCTCTTGAAATCATTATTATCGGCGGGGAATTTGTCGGAGACGGTGTTAATGTCACAATTTATGACGAGTTTGGCAACCTGATTGACGGGGTGACAATACAGTTTATCACGCCTGATGGGCGCATACTCTCCTATGAAGACGGCTTTAAGCTTTATGAGAAAGGCAAATGGGCTGTTATGGCCGATAAGAGTGGATACGCCGGAAACTACGTCCTTCTTGACGTTGAGACTAAAGGCGGGACGGGAGACTCAGGAATAGCAGGCGTCCTTGGCTCTGTTGCAGACGCAGTAGGCGACTTTGTAAACTGGATTGCCGACTCAGCCGCGCGCTCAGTTCTCTTACTTGTCGCAGTCATAATCGCAGCAGTCCTTATTGTCACTTTTGCCGCGAAGAAACGCAGTTCAGGCATTATTGAGAAGATATAGGCATATTTTTTAACCCTGCTGCAAAAATATCTAAATAAAATGATTTCAGGCAAACAAATTCGCATGGAGCGGATAATTGACCGTAAAGATGGCAGAAGCATAATTGCCCCAATGGATCACGGCATAACAGTAGGCCCGATTCCCGGACTTAGTGACATGGCAGCTGCAGTCGACTCTGTAGTAAATGGCGGAGCAAATGCAATCCTTTTGCATAAAGGCATGGTAAGAACTGCTCACAGAGGATACGGCAAGGATACAGGTCTCATTATTCATTTATCAGGTTCTTCTAATCTAGCTCCAGACCCTAACGCAAAGCGCCTTGTAACAACAGTTGAAGAGACAGTGCGCATGGGAGCTGATGCTGTTTCAGTGCATGTTAATATAGGTGCTGAAACCGAAACTGATATGATGCAGGATCTTGGCATGGTCGCCGAATCTGCAGATGAATGGGGAATGCCCCTTCTTGCAATGATGTACCCAAGAGGTCATGACGTAAAAGACCCGTATGACGCTGAAGTCGTAAAAATCGCGGCAAGAATCGGGGTTGAACTTGGAGCAGACATTATAAAGACTAACTACACAGGAGACATTGACTCGTTTAAGGAAGTAGTTGAAGGCTGCTGCGGAGTTCCTGTTGTCATTGCCGGCGGTGCCAAGGCAAAAAAGATTGAAGATGTACTACAAATGGTTGCAGATTCACTAGAGGCTGGCGGCGCAGGAGTTGCTATGGGTAGGAATTTCTTCCAGGCAAAAGACCCTGCAAAGATGGTCGGCGCAGTAAACGCTATTGTTCACGGGAAGAAGGGCGTAGCAGAAGCTCTAAAATTCCTTAAATAACTGGATCACGAGATTTAAGAGTCTATATGCAAGTTACAACGAGCTAAAAGTCTCTTGATTTTTATTACTATAAACTGAACTTTATCCCGTACTTTTTCTTTTCAGTTCGCAAATGACCAAATCATTATGGGTGGATGCATCAGGCGATGCTCCTTGGGATGAGCGCAAGACGCGCGTTACAGAGGCTCTTGAATCAGGCGCAGAGGCAGTTCTTGTTAATCCAGGCGAAGAAAACCTTGTAAAAGAGCTTGGAACGATTGCCATTATCGGTAAAGATATCAAGGCAGAAATCCTCACAATAAAGAACAAAGAGGATGAATTAAACGCGGCAAAGCTTGCAAGAGATAAAACTGTTGTCGTTTCAACAACAGACTGGACGATAATCCCATTAGAAAACCTCATTGCTTCAAAACAAAAGGGCAAAGGAACGCTAATTGCAAGCGTAGCGAGCTTAAACGATGCAAAAGTCGCCATTGAAACTCTTGAGTCCGGCGTTGACGGCGTTTTATTCAGAGGTCCTGTCCCGGACATAAAAAAAGCAGCAGGGATTCTTGAGAAAATGGGCGGTCAGGAAATAAAACTTCTCAAGGCAAAGATAACAAAGGTAAAAGTAGTTGGTATGGGCGACCGTGTATGCGTCGATACATGTTCACTTTTCTCAAATGGGGAAGGCATGCTCGTTGGCTCATCCTCCTCAGGTTTATTCTTAGTTCATGCAGAGACCATTGAATCGCCGTATGTAGCCGCAAGGCCATTTAGGGTGAACGCTGGGACGGTTCACGCCTACACGCTTCTTTCAAATGGGAAAACAACATACTTGTCTGAGCTTGAAGGTGGAGACGAAGTAATGGCTGTTGATTCAAAAGGGAACACAAGAGCAGTTGTTATCGGAAGGATGAAGATTGAAAAGCGCCCATTGCTCCACATAGAAGCCTCAGTGTCTCTTGATGGTGTGCAAAAGACAATAAAAACAATCCTGCAAAACGCAGAAACAATACGACTTACAACCCCCGAAGGTAAAGCACTTTCGGTTTCAAAGCTAAAAGAGGGTGACGAGGTCTTAGCCTATGTTGAGACCGGAGGCCGTCATTTTGGCATGGCGATTGAGGAATCAATCAACGAGAAGTAAATATTTATTTTGAGACAAAAAATGTCACTATTATGCGTACCAATATGCGAGGCTAATGTTAAAGACGCTCTCGCCGCTATGACTGGTGCTAAGGAAAAAGGTGCAGATTTAGTTGAACTTAGGCTTGATTACATCGGAGAGCTTGATGACGCGATAGTTGGTGATCTTGTCGATGGCATTGAAATACCAAAAATCGTAACGATTCGTTGCGAATCAGAAGGTGGTTTTTGGAACGGCGATGATAAAGACAAAGTAGCACTTCTTGAAACTGCCCTTTCATTTGGCGCAGAATACGTTGACATAGAAGAAAGCCTGGATATCGGCTGGCGTTATGAGATTGCAAAGGCGTGCCGTGAAAGCGGTTCAAAACTTATCATCTCCCATCATGATTTTGAAAAGACGCCAAGTGTAGAAGAGCTTATTGACACGGTAAAAAACATGTATGCGGCGGGTGCAAACATAGCTAAAATAGCAGTAATGCCCCAAAAGGTCTCTGATGTCTGTAAGGTACTCTCCACAATAGAATACGCAAAGCTAAAGGGCAAGGATGTTATTGCAATATCAATGGGTGATCTTGGTCAAATGAGTCGTGTATTTGGACCTAAACTTGGGTCATACCTTTCTTATGCGTCTCTTGACGAGAGCAAAAATTCTGCTGCAGGTCAGATACCAATAGAAAAACTGCGCGGGATACTCAATCTTCTTGACTAAGATTTTTCATTATTGCTTCTTTGGATAAAAAGAGGTTTTTCTTATTATCAAACTTAAGTTCATTTAGAACTTCGTTTTTTGCGAGTTCAAGCATTTTGGGTACTGCGCGCACAACATTATCAACAATTGTAATATCCGCGTCAATTGCAGTTCTTGAAAACGGGTTTAAGTCTATTGCTATTACTTTTTTACCCATATTCTTTAGTGCGCAGGTTCTGTCTCCGTCTTCAAGCATCACAAGAACGCAGTCCGAACTACTGATTCCTTCAGGGTCTATCTTGCCGCGATTATGGTCGATTCCAGGCATGACTATTTTGTCTTTTGTCCCATATACCTTCTTTGCGCCAGCTTTGATGAGGGCATTGGCAACCTTCTTTTCGCGTGCGGGCATCCAGTAAAAAAGATTTACCTCGATTTTAGCGTTGAGGGAATCTGCTAAAGAAACGACGTCTTTTGCACAAAGTGCTGCGACATTGCCATTTACTGAAATCGTGACACAGTTAGATGCCTTCATAAGAGAGATAGCCGCGCGTATTGCAGCAAGCGCAGAGTCTGTTGTTTTTTCGCCTATAAGGTAATCAAAGGCTTCGCCGCGCCCTTGAGCAATCATGCCAGTTGGCGTCACCATTCCGTCTTTTACCCCTTCTTCGATTAGATGCCGTTCCCGCAAGGACTCGTATCTTGGATGAGAATTTGGAATATTCATTTATGTTTTCGTTTTTGAGTCTTCCGATTTAAAAATAGCTATGGCAAAGGCGCTTTTTATAGGCAGGTTCCAACCCTTCCATAAAGGTCATCTGGAGACAATAAGATATATACTCTCTGAAAATGACCTTGTGATAATTGGCGTCGGAAGCGCGCAGTACTCGGGAACGCCTGAGAATCCTTGGTCGGGAGCTGAGCGCGAGACGATGATAAATGTCGCATTATCTGAAGCGGCCATACCCCAAAACAAGTATAAGATAGTCCTGATTCCAGATATCCATGATTATTCCTCTTGGCCAGGACACGTAAAATCTTTTTGTGGAGATTTTGATTGCGCATACTCAAGAAATCCCCTCCCCACAAGACTCTTTAAAGCGAATAAAATTATTGTAAAAGAGCAGCCAGACTTTTCAATAGAGGCCTATAATGGGGCAAATATAAGATGCCTAATGGCAAAAGATGACAGTTCCTGGGAAGAATTGGTCACCCCTAGCATTAAAACACTCCTTAAAGGGGCTTTAAAGCCAAAAGAAGGCCTGCTTTTAAAAGAAACGACTACCTGGCTGCCTCCGACAAAATAGGGCTCAGAGAGCTTCAAAGCCTGCCATAACATCAAGTACTTTTTGGTCACTTAAGGGTTTACCAATTACTTGGAGTCCTGTTGGGATGCCATTTACTTCATTTGCAGGAACGCTTCCGGCCGGAAGGCCTGCTAAGTTTGCAGGAGTTGTAAATATATCATAAGCATACATGACTTTTGGGTCGTTTGATCCTTCTTCTCCGATTTTATGCGGCAACATCGGGACAACTGGGGCCACAAGGGCATCAACATCTTTAAGAGCCGATTCCAGCTCATTTCGTATCATCGTTCTTGCAGCAAGTGCCTTTCTGTAGTATTTACCCTGCCACTCTGCTGCGCTGATGTATTTTCCAAGGGTAATTCTCCTTAGAACTTCTTCTCCGCAGGATTCTTCAATCTTATGGCCGAATCTTCGGCCGTCATACTTTCTTGTCGCAGAGAAGAACTCCACATAAACATTTAGATAGTATGTTGGAATTGAAATTGAAAGGGATGGAAGTTCCACGTCAATAATCTCCGCACCCTCGCTTTTTAGTTTGTCAAGAGCCGCGTGAATTGAGGTTCTAATGCCGTCATCGACGATGAGCTCATCAATCTCTTTTGCATACCCCAGTTTCTTGCCGGATAAGTCAGGGTTTAAGTTTTCTGAAAAACCGCCTCTTGTGTCAAGTGTCGTTGCTTCGCGCTCATCCTTTCCAGATATTACATCAAGAAGAAGCGCCGCGTCGTATACGGATTTTGCAATTGGACCTACTTGCTCAAGGCTCATACTCATATCACAGACACCATATCTTGAAACAGTGCCATAAGTTGGCTTAAAACCTACGACACCACAATGACTCGAAGGGTTTCGGATAGAGCCTCCAGTGTCTGTTCCAATTGCCATATCACATAGATCTGCGGCAACTGCTGCAGCGCTACCTGAAGAAGAGCCTCCGGGTATCATGCCTTTTGCGCTTGGATTTTTTGTAGGACCATAATATGATGTTTCACCAGATGCCCCGCAGGCAAATTCATCCATGTTTGCCATGCCGATTATTGCGCCACCTTCCGATTTTATCTTTGAAATAACTGTGGCGTCATATGGCGCGATATAATTATCAAGAGTTTTTGAGGCGCATGAGGTGAGGGCTCCCTTGACGTTTATACATGATTTTATAGCAAGGGTCTTTCCGGCAAGCATCCCTTCATTTGAGGCGCTTCTAGCTATTTCAGGCGTTTTTTCTATAAATGCGTTCCAAGAGTCTTCTTTCTCCAAGATTGATTCTATATGTTCCTTGCTCATCGTTTCTTTTCAACCTTAAGATAGCCAAAATCCCATCTTGGCGCAAGCTCTGAGAACCGTTTTGGAAAGTCACTAGGACTTTGCCCAGGATAGTCGCCGGCAAGGACGTTTTTTAGTTCAATTACATAAGGCGTCCCTTCCATGTCAGGTACCTTGTCAAGTGCGCTTGCGAACTCTTCTAAAAGCGCTTTTCCATCCTTAAGAATCTTATCTTCCTTACCAGTCATAGTCTCTTTATTTTGAGGCGCGCAGTATTAAAGATTAGTCAGCTATTGTTTTTATTTTTTTACGTATAATAGTAGCCCAATGAAACGTCCAATTGGTCAAAAACATGCTGTTGGCTCAATAAAAAACCCTGTAAAAGTGCATCTTGCTTGTACCTACGGGGAATTTTCAAAGAAACTTGGAGTGCCCACAATCAAAAGACTCATTTCTGCTGAAAAAACAAATAAGGATGTTTTCCCTGTACGAACGGGTAATAAAACAGTTTATGTGAGCTTACACCCTCATGGCTACGTTACCCCAGTTCATGAAGGAACGACTCCAGTTAACGAAGAATGTTTTGTACCCCATAGCGTCTTTATTACTCCGTTTCCAGGAAGTCTTATACATAACGAGCTTCATGCTGAAGGTAAAGACCGAGTAGAAAAGCACTATATCCAGGCAAAAAAAGGCGCACATACGATTAGAATTAATGCTAAGGAACTAGATGGTATGGTTCTTTCCTCAGAGCCTGAGTTATTACATTTGAAAAGGAGAGTTTTAAAGAAGGTTAGGGCGGCGGCTCAATCTCAGACTTTACCCCCTAGGCGGTCTTCAAGGAACATACTCAAGTAATGTTTACTGCCAAGCTCACGTGCCTTTTTCTTATAATCGTACTTTCTTGCAAGGCGGTCAAGAGCTTTGTGCACGCCTGAGCCATATTGAGCAGCCTTTTTAGGGCGCCAGACAAGCTCTTTTGGAAGGACTTCTTCGGCGGCCACTTTCTCACAAAGTTTCCTTACTACCTTAAAATCTTCAAACTCTTCAAAGGGATAGTCTGGTGTTTTCTTTTCAAAGTAAAATCTCTTTTCAATAGGGATTGAAAGTCCGAATTCGATGAAATCATCTTCGAGCATAGGTTCTCTAAGCTCGATTCCGTGAAGTGCGCATACTGCTTTGTCAATTGCTATAATCTCACCCTGCAACTCTATTGAGTCATCATGGAGTATTTTTTCTATTGCGGGATATCCACCATTCTTTGCGACTTCCATGTAGCGTGCGTAGCCCCCAAACATTTCATCAGGTCCCTGGGCAGAAAGTGCGACTTTATATCCGTCAGCTGCTGCGGCTTTGGCTGCAAAGTAAGTCGGGAACTCAGCGCCGACCCTTACTGGTGAAACATCCCCCTGGAACTTTTTTATTGTGGGGAGTAAGTGTTCTAGTTCACGGTCGACAATCTCGTCATTGAGTTCAATTATTTCAAGGGCCACATCATACTGCTCTGCAACCATGCGCGCGAATTTTAAGTCCGGCGCTTCTCCAACAGTAACAGTATAAGCCGTAAACTCGCAGTGTTTTGGCATAAGTGCACAAAGAAGGGCTGAGTCAATGCCTCCTGAAAGTATGAGTGCGGTTTTTTTCTCGCATAAGTGGGCGACTTTCTTGTCTAAGAGTTCTAAAAATTCATTCATTTTAACGATTTATATTCCGAAGGATGCATTTAAAAATTATTCAGGCATCTTTTATCAACAGACATTCAAAATCTCAAAAACAAATGATGGAAATAAACGAAATAACTGTAACAGAAGCAATAGTACAAAGATATTTTGAGAAGCTAAAAAACCATTTAGAAGTGGATGTTGCAATAGCCGGAGCAGGACCTGCCGGAATGACTGCAGCCTATTACCTTGCAAAAGCAGGGCACAAAGTTGCCATATTTGAAAAGAAGCTCGCCCCCGGAGGTGGTATGTGGGGTGGTGGAATGCTATTTAACGAGATTGTAGTCCAGGAGGACGGCAAAAGGCTTCTTGATGAGATTGGCGTTAAAACAGAGCTTTTCAAAGACGGTTATTATACTGCAGATTCAGTAGGCTGCGCGTCAACAATCTGCTCAAAGGCAATTGAAGCCGGCGCCAAGATATTTAACTGCATGTGCATTGAAGACGTGATGTTTAAGGACAACAAGGTTTGTGGCATTGTCATAAACTGGACGCCTGTTGAAATGGCTGGCCTCCACGTAGACCCTTTGACAATAGGATGCAAATACTTAATTGAAGCAACAGGCCACCCTCTTGAGATACTTTCTGTTATTGAGCGGAAGACTGGAACAAAACTTTTTACTGAAACTGGAGGAATTCTTTGGGAGAAGAGTATGGATGCTACACGCGCCGAAGCTGATTGTGTTGAATTCACAAGAGAAGTCGCAGCAAATGTCTATGTTGCCGGAATGGCCGCAAACGCCGCATTTGGGTGCCCGAGAATGGGTCCAATCTTTGGTGGGATGTTAATGTCGGGAGAAAAAGTGGCCGGAGAAATATCATCTAGGCTAAAATAGAGATTTCTTTGCGTTTTTATATCCTTCCACTCAAATTAGGCGATTTAATATCAAATAAACGGTTCCAACTAGAGTAACAATGAACTTTGAAGCTGAAATGAAAAAAGTCCTCAAGGACGGAGAAATTCTCATTGGGGAAAAGAGTATAAAAAAGGCACTTTTGACAGGTGGGGTTAAGATGGTAATTATATCCAAAGGCGCTGCCCAGTCTACAAAAGAGGATTTTAAGAGATATTCCGATCTTTCGGGAATAAAATATTGGGAATACCCCGAGAACACAAAAGAGCTTGGATATGTTTGTGCAAAGCCGTTTCCAGTAGCGTGTATCGCAATTGTGAAGGAAGGCTCAAGCAAAATACTTGAACCTTAACTTTATTATTCTCTTTTTATTGACTAAGGACTAAGTGTATAAGGATGCTTATAAATTCTGATGACATTCAATTAATGAATGCTTTTGAGTCGCTTACGCGGACTCATGTTTCTGATTGTTTTACTCTTGAAGAGACAATATGTTTTATTGTTGAAAAAGGCGAACTAGGCAAAGCAATAGGCAAGGGTGGAGCTAATATTTCAAATGCCAGAAAACGCCTTGGAAAGCGCATTGCTGTTTTTGAGAATGCAGAGACCCCACACGAGTTTATAGAAAAAGGCCTTGGAAACGCAAGGGCAAAATCAATATCGGTTTCCGGTCCAAAAATCCTAATAGAAGTTATGCGCTCAGACCGCGATAACTTAACCGGGCGTCAGATAAGGCTTCTAAAAGAGGCAGTCCTAAGACATTTTGATACGGAGTCTGTTGAACTTAGCTTTTCTTAAAAAGCCCGTTTCCTGAATATATAAATTCAGTATATCTCAGTTATCCTTTTTACGAATTCTACAACAAGTTTTGCTGCATTTTCAACATCCTTTACAGAAGCTAGGGAATTTGGCGAATGTATGTATCTTGTTGGAATTGAGATTCCTCCTGTCCTGACTCCGCCATTTGACATATATATTATTGCAGCATCTGTCATGCCGCCTTTTGTCGCTTCAAGTTGATAGTCAATTTTAGCATCGCGCGCGCAGCGTAAAAGATGCTTTTTTACAAGTGGGCATGGGACAAGACCACGTCCTGATGATTCAACAACTGTTATTGCAGGTCCTTTACCAACTGTTAAATCCGTTTCAGTCGCAGAGTTTATATCCGGGACATCACCTGCGATACCTGTGTCTATTGCAAGGGCAAAATCGGGAGCTATTGTGTGGGCCGAAGTCCTTGCACCTTTAAGGCCAATTTCTTCCTGAGCCGTTCCAACGCCGTATACAGTTCCCTTAAAGCCTGAATTCTTAAGAGCTTTCATAGCTTCGATTAATGCCGCACAGCCCGCGCGGTTGTCAAGGGCCTTTGCAATGACCATGTCGCCCACCGCTTCAGATTTTGATTCGAAGAGTACTGCATCACCGATTTGCACTTTCTTTTTGACGTCTTCGGCTGGAAGTCCGGTGTCAATGTACATCTCTTTTAAGGCCAGCTTCTTTTTTAATTCTTCAGCATCCTTTAAGTGGGGGGGTTTAAACCCTATGATTGCTGGTATTGGCCCAGTTTCAGTCATAATCTTTACTCTTGAGGCGGGAAGTGTGTCATCATCAACCCCTCCCATGTCTATAAAGCGAATAAAGCCCTTTTCATCGATATGCTTAACTAGGAGACCTATTTCGTCCATATGTGCTGCAAGCATGACCTTAGGCGCTCCTGAACCCATCTTACAAATTACATTGCCAAACAAATCTATTTCTGTATCTCCGCATTTGGAGAGCTCAGATTTCATAATAGCACGAATCTCGTCTTCATATCCTGAAACACCGTCAGCGTCACACAGCTTCATCAAAAGTTCTTTTAAGGCCATCTTAGTTTATTCAACGTGTTTTTGAAGGGTGAGCCAAAAAAATAGCGCACAATATAATAATGACTAAAAAAGATATGAAAGTAGTATTTTTAGGGACGGGAGGGTCTGTTCCAACAAAAGAAAGAGGGCTTCCTGCAGTTTGGTTTGAATGGCGCGGACATAGATATCTTCTTGATTGTGGCGAAGGAACCCAGCGTCAGATGAGAAAGGCCGGCCTTCCTTTCATGAAGCTTGATAAAATCTTAATAACACACTTTCATGCAGACCATTGCCTGGGCCTCGGTGGCCTTATTCAGACTATGGATCTTTTTGAGAGAACTGAGCCTCTTGAGATATGCGGCCCAAAAGGCACTCATGATGTCATTCAAAAAGTCATTTCAACAGGGCATTTTGTCCTTGAAGGCTTTGACCTTGAGATAACAGAACTTGACCCCAAGGGAATTGAGACATTCTTTTCTGATAATGATGTGACCTTAAAATGCGCCCCCCTTAGGCATAGTGTCCCATGTGTCGGTTATTCTATTGAAGAGACTCATAAACATAAATTTAATCGCGAAAAGGCGATTTCCTTAGGCGTTCCGGAAGGTCCTTTATTTTCTCAGTTGCAAGCCGGGGTGGATATCGTCCTTAAAGATGGGAGGAAAATCGAGGCAAAAGAAGTTTTAGGGCCTGCTAAAGTGACACGAAAGCTAGCTTATTGCTCAGATACGATTCCCTGTCCAGAAGGAATTAGCCTATCGCAGGATGCAGATCTCCTCATCCATGAGTCAACACTTCTTGATGAACTCGCGGCCTCAGCTGATAAAGCAGGGCACTCGACAGCAAAACAGGCAGCAGAAGTGGCAATTAAGGCTAATGTTAAGGAATTGATACTAACCCACTTTTCACAAAGGTATACTGACGAAAAAGTATTAGAAAAAGAAGCTAAGGGAGTATTCAAAAACTCCCGTGCTGCAGTTGACTTCCTTGAAGTCGAAATATAAAATTTAAGAACCCGGAGGCGTTAGAACCTCAGTTGGTCCTTCAGTCTCTGCAATCATAAAGTATTCTGCTGGAACATTACCAATAACTCCACCTACGTCAAGAGCATCAATCTTAGCCTCGATTGTATCCATGCTTGTCTGCATGTTTGAAAGCTGGTCGTTCATGACCCAAAGGCTTGTAACAAATGTTAATGCAAGAAGGAGTATTGCCCCTGCTGTAAGGATATAGTAGCTCTTCCAACGCATAAGTCCAAGTTCTTCAAACGAGCGTAAGAGATCTTCTTTTTCTTCAATGCGTTTTTCCTCAACAAAAATCGCTTTTTCTTCGGCCTCAATCCTTCGAAGTTCGTCTTCAATGCTACCGGTTTTCTTCGGGATTTTAGCAGTTTTTTTCTTTGCGGCCATTTTAAATAGTTTGCCTAATTGTTATTGGGGCGAGAATAAAAACTTACTTTCATTAGGCTCTACAAAATTTCAAAGGGTTTTATTTTTGTATCCCCTACCCCGAAGTCCTATATTAAAGTTCTCTTGCAGAGTCTATTGCTTTTGTTAATTTTGGGCTAGGATTACTAAAGGATCCAGCTCCACCCAGCATCTCCATCACAACATCATCCTCGATATTCCAGTTGTGCGCACTGTCTGTTACAATCCCTAAGTTCACAAGAAGCTGCCCAAAGCGCATCGCTGGCGCATCTTCCCATCTTTCCTTAAGTAGCCCAAGCAATTGAGGGATTCTTTCTTTTGGTTCCATTTTACGATAATTTAAACTATTTTATCTATTCACATAGTTATCTTCAAGTTTTATCTTAAAAAACACTAATCTAACACTTACTCAACATTAAGTTAGCAAATAACCATTTTTTAATGCAGATGGAAAATAGCTTATGGATTGGAATGCTTATTCCTTTGTGATGAGATCATCACATAGAACAGAAATCTTAAAGTGTATGACTACGCCAATGGTGCCTTCTCAGATAGCAAAGGCAACTGGAATGTATTCTTCATATGTCAGCCATACACTTGCAGACTTCATCAAGCAGGACATAGCAGAATGCGCAAATCCGGAAGCTAAGCGATGGCGCGTTTATGTTCTCACAGAACTCGGAAAAGAGATACAGAAACATATTGATGAGCTGCCTGAGAAATATGTAAAATAGATATTACAGAATTACTAAAATGACTGCTAATCGTGGAAACTCCGGGATTTTAATAGTTATTGTTTTCGCAATAGCTTTACTGTTACTTGTTTATTTTGGTCAAAAGATAGAAAAGTCGCAAGGTATTGCAGTTACATGTAATAATGAAAAACTTACAATTTCTGGCATTGATTTTAGAGATATACCGCCATTTAATATACTTGCTGATTATATGGTATTTATCGAAACTGATATTGGTATATCTTGTTCTGGTCCATTATATTCATGCAACAAAGGAACAATTCCTTGTGGAGCTAGTGAACTGGATGAGTATTGTGACAATAATCTGGGCAAGGAATTCTTTGCAAAAGCCAAATTAACAGATTTATCAGGTAACCGAACTTATGATGTAACTCAACGCTCGATAAAATGTCCCGTAAAGAAGAAATAATAGTTGCTAAAGAGAATCGTATTACTAAAATTATATTCCTATTTAGTGTTCTTTTAGTCCTAAGATCAGTTTATGCTGGTTATTTGGGGAATTACCTTGCTCTTGATAGACAAGGCAATAAACTCGTTGAAAATATGCAAATAATGGGCGATGCTTCCATATTTTTTGCTATTGGGATTTTTTTCATAGCCATCCCAGTAATACTTTCAAGATCTAATAAATTATGGGAACACAGACTATACTTTGATTATGTGGGATTATTCTTTATAGTTATAAGTCTTATAAAGGTTTTCTGTGGTCTTTAACTTTACATTTATCTCTCAAATAGGGTTTTAACATCATCGCTACCCACATACTCTAAATCCTCAAAATAATTTGGAAATTCTTTTCGTGCGGCCCATAATATAAAATTATATAAATACCAAGGAATTCCCTGTATCTCAGAATATGACTCAAGCCTGTGGGGGTAGCGGTTCCTAATTTTCTTTATAACCTGTAAGAAGTTATCTGCAGACAATTCATTAAACTTACCCAAATAATTTCCAGTACTTATGGGCATTGTACCTATAGTTTCATAATAACCCTCAGAATTACTTTCTTCGAATATTTGACTAGAGGTCTCCAAACTTATTAATTTTTCAGTATAGGAACATATTGGGGTTATCGCTAGTGTAGCTTCTATATACAATTGGTTTAGATCTCCTTGGGTTCTTGGAGAAAACTCGCCTAGACGGGTTCTGAATTCTTCATTGAATTTTGGTTGATAACCTAAACTAACCTGATTTATAACATAACCCCGTTTCAATAGAATAGCTTTTAGAAGGTATTCGGCATTTATTGACAATAATATCATTATCTGAAAATGTAGACTTCTAGCCTTTTTTATAGACTCCCGATCCGAAGGCCTAGCTGCCATTACTTCATATTCTCGTTTTTTTGACATCAATTCACCTACTAAAGAATGAGTGTCATGAATCAGGTTAATATAAGTTTCCTTAACCTTTGAACTGTTTATAAATAAATCAAAGGGATTAGTACTCCATTGTGTCATCTTTACAAATCTAGTTATATCATGGATATAAAACCCGTGTTTATCCTCACATTGAGAAAAATAATTAGTATTATTAATAACATGTAATCTAAAAGATATATTATATTAAATATTATAATTAATACTTAATTAATAACATTTAGTCAATAAGATTTAACTGGATACTCTCCTTTACTAACATCTGTTTCATTAATGCTATCTGATATCTTTTTTTGCTTATCCCCTGACTCAGTTTCAACCTTTTTAATAGTTCTTGAGAGTCTTGAAAGCGAGCCTGAAAAGCGCGTAAAATTGACCCGATAACGCCCTGTTTTTAAGTATTTTCCTTCACTTGAAATGAGTCCTATTGTTTCTAAATCATGCAGCGTGCGCTCTAGTGTTGCTTTTGAATAACCATTTTCCCCACCTAAATCATCAAGAATTTTTCCGCGCCGCGCGTCAGGCTTTAAAAGTAACATTTCAACGATTTTTAAGCCCGCTTCCTGCCGCAATGTAGAGTCTAAAAATAAGTAGACTATATCCTTTAGATCCTGAGATTCATACGCTTTATGCCAATCAAACATTTGGGTTTCTCCTTTTATGCCTCAGATAACTGATGCGATTAAACTTGAATCTGGGGTATTAAAGGCTAAATCCTCCCCCATGAGCACTAGTCAATGGTATTTTTTTAAAAAGTGACACGCGTCGGCCATATCATTTATGGCTTGGATTATTTCATGCAAATACCCTGGGGTATTTGGCATTCAAAACAGGCTGTTTTTGGCAGTTTTTCGCATCAGTTTTTTGAGGTATCGTAGTGCCTCAATTTTCTGATGCGTTAAATTGGCAGTTTTGACTAAAATCGCAAGATTTGGCAGTTTTGTAACATAGCTTTATTTTTGGTGCCTCAGATTTCTGAGGCAATAAGGATGTAAGCCATAATGCATTTGAACCCCTTACCTCAGTTTTCTGAGGCTTTTTTATACCCCCGTCGAACACCCGTGATTATGCGAAAAACAGGCCCAAAACACATAGGTTTATGCTCAAGGGGGCTTTTTTGGCCAATTTTTGTGTTTAGTGCCTCAGAATTTTGATGTCTTTATATAGGCAAAGTCAAGCGATCACAAATGCCTAAAAATTGTCTGAAAAGGCCAGATTTTTCGCAAAATTTCAGGAACATCAGAATTTTGATGCGCATCGGAAAACTGATGCGAAAAAAGCAAAGCTACAAACTCGTTAAAATCAGCAGTTTTTAGAAAAATAGCTTATTCAAGCTTTTCAGCAGGCCTTTTTGAGTCAGCAAGACGCTCCTGGACGCGTGTGAGTGCCTCGTTTAATGACTTAAGTGCACTGGCAACTTCCTGACCCGCATCAGTGAGTTCAATGTACTTGGTGCGGCCCTCTTTTGTAGACTTGATAAGACCATAAATCTCAAGCTTTTGAATGACCCTTACAATGTGAGAATAAGTTGCAGCAAGAGCCTTTGAAACATCGGCAGGATAAGTCTTCCCAGACTCCGCCATAACAAGCAGGATACGTGCCGGCTTGTCCTGTAAAAAGAACGCTAAAAGATCGTCATCCATTTACTTCCACCCGGGTTTTAACCCGATATCATTATGGGAGCGCCTATAAAAACCCAATCCATTAAGTATATTCCCTTAGTTGCTATTAGACATATGTTATTTAAAACATTTATTTAAAAGAAACTTATGTAAAAAAGCTATTAAAAAGAATGTTACACAACAAAATTTATTGTATGACTGAATTTTATTGTCTAAGGTGAGTATTGTTATTATAACTTAGACACAATAAAGGACTAAGCTTTTCTAAGGGATTTCTCAAATTAAGCTTAGATTCTTTAATATGCCAAACGCGCCATCTCAAACTATGGCTGCATTTAAAAAATATGATGCGGCTACAAACGATAACGATAAGATAAAGTACTTAGAAGAGTACGTTTCATCAATTCCTAAACATAAAGGTACTGAAAAGGAGCGCGGCATGCTTAAACGTAAGCTTGCCCTTCTACGAGATGCTCAGGCCAAGAAAGGAAAGGCTGGCGGGGCAACTGAAATAAATATCAGAAAGCAGGGTGCTGCCCAGATTGTCTTTGCGGGTTTTCCGAACGCCGGAAAATCAAGTCTTCTTTCCGAGATAACAAATGCGGATCCAAAGGTTGCAAATTACGAGTTTACAACAGTCGAACCTAATGTAGGGATGCTTGATCTTGGCGATGTCGCCCTCCAGCTTGTTGACCTTCCTGGACTTATTACTGGTGCGGCTAATGACAAGGGAATGGGTAAGAGGTTTCTTACAGTCATGCGAAACAGTGATATCATAGCATTTTTCCTTTCAATGGACAATAAGCCCCTGGAACGCCTTGATCGTCTTATGCATGAATTTGAAGCCGCTGGGATAAGGGTAAACCAAGAACGTCCTGATGTGCGCGTAAAAAAGAAGGAAAGGGGCGGAATTGTCTTACTCGGTGAACATCTTCTCACGTGCGATAAGAAAGACGCCATTGAGACTTGCCGTGATTTTGGCATACTAAATGCTGACATCAGGATAAACCGCAGTATGGGTCTTGAGACCTTTGTTGACGCAATAGACATAAGCACAGTCTGGAAGAAGGGCTTTGTTATACTTAATAAAATTGATATTGCAACACCAGAACAAGTAAAAGCCATAACGCGCATAATCAAACGCAGGTATAATATGGAAGTGATTGCAGTTTCTATTACTGAGCATGAGAACATTGGATATTTAAGAAAAGAAATCTGGAATATCTCAGAGCTTATGCGTGTTTATACAATCGATACTCCCGATTCTGAACCCCTTGTAGTCCCGATAGGTACAAATATGCTAACTGTTGCAAAAAAGATTCACAAGGACTTTGCAAAGAACTTTAAGTTCGGACGGATATGGGGCAAAAGTGTGAAATATGATGGACAAAGAGTGGGCAAGAAGCATATCTTAGTAGAAGGGGATATATTCGAATTGAATATGTAATAATAGTTTAAGAATCGGATGTGCGAGTCTTGTTTTTTAAGTAACCCAAAGTATTCTCAAACTTACTAAAAAGGCATAACTTTTTATAGGTCCTCTCATTTGATTTACGACGGACAGTCGCTAATAAATACCAACCCAAAAGGCAAAAGAAACAGGGATTTTAGAGGATTCATCTTCGGCAACGCACAAAAAATGATGCTTGACAGGCAGTGAAGCGATGCCTCCCCTGTGACAAATACGCCTTACTTTTTCTTAGGAATGTCTTTTAGCGCGAAATCAAAGTGTTTTGTTGCAAGTTTGTACGTGTGGCGTGTTGTCTTATGTGGAAATACTTCTCCTAAAACAGCCTTTTTTCGCACAATATCCTTTGTTATCTCAATTTCAGGTCGCCTTGATTCAACCTTAATTGTCGGGTCGTTATAGTCAACTAGCCGTGCGGGGATTTTTTCATAGCCCATGCGCCTGAAGGCCTCAGTCCTGTGGTGGCCGTCTAGTATGACATAATCGCGCGCATCAACAAGTATCGGGAACCAAAGCTCGCCATACTCTTTTATCTCGCGCATGACCTGGCCTATGCGCCCCTCTGTGAATTCCTCATGGGGCTTTAATTTTTCAAGCGGGACAAACTCTATTCTAATATCGACCATTTTAACAGAGGGAATTTATCTAACTGGATTTAAAAATTCAGCTTGCCCTTCCCTAAGATTATAAACATAACAATCAGGACTGCAGCTATTGCAATAAAGATTACCCAGATTGGGTTAGAATCCTCTTCCTGTTCAGTAAGCTTAATTTCTTCAGTTTTGTTTTGATATGGCAAAATCTCATCTCCAGTTTCCGGAGTTTTTTCTAGTTTAAAACTGTCTAGAAGACTGTTATCAGAACTATAAACGGCTATTGTAGTGGAATTATTGTAGTATGGAAATAGATAATAATCATAACTCTTATTTAACACATTGACTCCACCTCCACCCTCAGGATAATCATAATACACAAGTATCGGATATTCTATGTGAATCTCATATTGTGGCAGGCTGTTTGATTCTAAGGAGATAGTCACATAATTATCAGTCCCGTTAAGCTCTAGAGCACTAAGATATAATGCCTCATCAAGACTATTGTCGGGTAAAACTTCGAGGTCTATTTTACTTGAGTTTATGATACTGAGTTCCCCATTGTCATAAGCGATACCCACTTTAAGGACTTCAATTGCCGCCACTGAAGCGCTAAAAAGTATTGATGTAATAAGAATCCAGATTAAAAATTTTAGTTTGGTTTCCACTTTTTTATATTTTTTGAATAAGGTAGTTTGCGACAAGATTTATGAGGAATTCGTTTGCGGCGCCAAACCCGTTTTTCCAGTCACTTGCTGTTATTATAGTCGCGTGGTTCATTATGGAGTTTTTTGTCGGCCTAATGTTTTCTTTTACATACGCACAACCATATGATGAATCATAATCAAGACCGTTAAACCCCTTTAATCCCTCAAATTTCTTTAGTTCTGAATTTCCTGTGAAATAACCTACTTGGAAATCTCCGTTGCCCTGTCCCACAAGCTTACCCCAATACTTTTTTGCTTTCTCAAGACTCGCCACACAATTAAAACGGGGACTACTGCCTTTAGATGCTTCTACATACTCATCGGCAAGACCAAATACGTGACCGAATTCATGGGTAAAAGTTCTTGACCCGTCAGCATAGCTTGTTGAAAGTAATATAGAATGAGTTCCTCTGTCATATCCGGAGCGCGTTGAGCTAGACGTCACAAAGACGACGACAGTTGCTCTGCAGCCTTCTGAAGCCAATTTTTTTGTAAAATCAGGAATCCTGTCCCCTGAAAGATCTTTAATCGTATAACTTGAGTTTCCATCATAAATCGAGAATTTGAGCTTGTCACTTATCTTTGAGAACGCAGTTGTTCCAAGAAGACCTGTGCTATCCCCTTCAACATCAATGTAATCACTTTTAAGGGTCTTTTCGAGTTCTGCAGTATCCAAGATATCTACTGGGACAAAAACAATGTCTATTTTGCCATTAGCATTTCCGGCAATCATACGACAAAGACCTTTTGAATCTTCATCACTGAACTGGACTTTGACAGTCTTTGGGGCAAAATAAGAGTTGCCTCCAAAACTAACACTGGATTCAGGACTCATTTGCTTTATAAGGACATTATCAACCAAGAATTCTGTTGAGCCGCCTGAACCTGAAACCTTTTGTATTTTTTTCTCTCCAAGTTTAAAGTCAAGCTTTTCATTGGCAATACCAATACCTGTTGTGTCACTTAATTTTGCCGATGCGATATTATTTTTAGTATAAAATGTGTAGCTTAAGGAAGGCTCGAGTCTTGTTGTTTCTGTGCATTTTACTTCTTTTCCAGAAACCTTGATTGTTGGGATTTGGTATACCAGGTTTCCAGATTTAAGGGAGACTTTAGCTAGGAGCTCTCCACATCCCCCAAGTCCAAAATCGTTTTTTTCTATCTTTACATTACTAACAGACCAAGGTCCGGAAAGCTTTATGAAATCGTTTTTACTTGCACTATTAAATTTGTTATCGCTTATGTCTACTTTTGCACTAGCTAAGAGCTCTAGAGCGATATTGCGAAAGATATTACTGTAATTGAATTCGTTATTTTTGATTGAAAGGCTCGAGGAATACTGTCCTGAGTTAAGTATTCCACTTCCATCCTCACCCTCAAAAACGCAGTCTTTTATGCTGATTGCCCCCGCTGAGGAATTAATGAATATCGCCGAACCGTTCGGACTTGAGATTTTGTGTCCGTTACAATCGAGATTGACATTATTGCCAGCTATTGTAATGCAATTTTTTGAAGAGTTTATGTCGTTATTTAGGCTTATTATAACATCTGACTTTTGAGCAATGGCGTTGCATTCCTCACAGGTATTGCAAGTTTCACCGAAACTAGAGCTGGTTAAGAATAGAATGAGCAAAAAGCAGAGTAAATATCCTTTCATAGTATATGATAATTAGTCTTAAAACAATTAAAACTAATAGCATTAAAAGACATCATGGCCAAAATGCACCAGTAAATCTGCACCCAGTTTTTTAGCATCAGTTTCACGAGTGTCACACGCCCCATAACAAGGGTCGGCAAAAATGAGGCATTTTGCCCCGCTTTTTTCTTCAATTTCCTTTGCGATATCAATTGAGCGTGTTTTGAAGCCTTCTGGAAACTGGAGAGCAACTATTTTAGCGTCTCTTTTCTTGATTTCAAAAACAATTCGGGAAGTCTCAAAATCATAGTCCATCTAAAGCAAACCCTCCTTTTTAAATGATGATATCACCTCACCCATTGCAAAATCCAGGTGGACTTCAGGCTTCCAACCAAGAGGCATTATCTTTCCAATCGAGATTTCACGGTTTTTTCCAAGCTTTTCTGAATATTCAGAGAGCACATTACTGTTTCCTTTGAATAATGTCCCCAATTTTGCCATAAAAGGCGATATGTGACTTTTTGGGGCGGGAATCCTTAATCCCTTTGCCGCCAGAGCCATAAATTCTTCCTGACTTTTTTTGTAGTTGCCATCAACGTTAAAAATATTGCTTAAAGCCTCATTATTTTTTGCCGAGAACATAAGTGCTGAAATCAAATCCTTTATGTGGATTAATGGGATTATGTTACTCCCTTTGCCTATTATGTTTATGTCTCCTTTTTTGATGTGTTTAAGGACTCTTAAGTAACCTTCTTTAAATTGTGGGCCGAATACCTGGCTTGAACGTAATATGACAAAAGGAATGCCACTTGATTGTACTGCATATTCGGCTTCAAGTTTTGATTTCCCGTAAAGTGAATACGGCTTTTTTGCCATGTCTTCTGTTATTGGCTTTTTTGATTCATTGTAAACAGAACTTGTGCTAAGGAATACAAAGCGTTTCACGCCAGTCCCCTTACTAAGATTCAGTAAATGCTGTGTTGGGACTAGGTTTGCCTGTCTTAATTCATCTAAAGACGCAGAATAACTTATCTTTGCTGCCAAGTGGAAAAGACAATCGCAAGCTGGAAGCTCTTTAAGGTCTAAAATCTGGGATTTGATGTATTTAACCCCTTTGCAGGAGCCTTCACTCAAATCGATTACAGTTACGCGCCAGCCATCTTTAAGAAGAGTTTTAACGAGTTCGGATCCTATCCTGCCGCAGCCGCCTGTTACAATAGCGTGGAGTTTATTTGTCATTTAATCTAGTGTCTCCTTAGGCATTATAACGACTCCGTTTGCAACTACATTCGGGTCTTTTCTTTCACGTGCCCGCTTTAAGGCAATTGCAGGGTTTGTAGAAATGGCAGATTTTGCAGAAGAATCATCCATCCCAATTATTTTGCCAAATGCAATAAGCTCCTTTGGCGCCCTGACTCCAATACTATTTTGAGTCCCACTCGTAAGTATCATTGTGCAGCCTGCCTTTTCACATAGGAGTACGTTTTGTCTCATCCTGGACAAGACAAGCGCGCGTACTTTGCCATATGAATCAAGCGCATCTGAGAACCTAAAAAGGACGCTTATCCCGTTTTTCTGGGCATCGCGGACTATTGTTGTATCCATGCCTGAGTTTTTCTGGTGCATGAAATCACCTTCCTTGTGACTCACATCCGGGCAGATTATATCACAACCTGCTTTTTTCGTTGCCACTTTTAGCCTTTCAGGGCTTCCTTCAACTATGACTGGGCACTCGCTATTTTCAGGAACTTTGTCCCAGCCAAAACGCAGTGCAGCCTCCTTGTCGCTTATAATATCAATAAACTCAGTCATTTTGAAATGATTGTCCCGTCTACCGTTTTGCCATTTAGAGCTTTTTCTATCATTCCAGGTTTTGTGCAATCTGTTATGAGGATGGAATCACAGTAGCTTGCAAGTTTGAGCATGGATTCTACTTTATGGAGCATGCCACCTGTGACATCTGTTTCTTTTGAGCCACTAAGACATGCCTTTATTTTAGAGATATTTTGCGGACTTATATTTTTTATTACCTTACCATTGTCATCAAGAACACCTGGGACGTTTGTTCCTATTATTATTCTTGAAACCGGGATATTTTTTGCAATAAATGAAAATACGGTTTCAGTCGATGCTACAAGACAGCCCCTCCTGTCATCGATTAAAACGTCTCCACAGACTACAGGAACATAACCTGCAATAAGGTAGCTTAAAAGCGCTTTAGAATTTAATGAACCTATTTTACCCTTATGTGCACTTCCGGCAATTGAGGGTCTAAAGGGGACTGCTAAAACACCGTTTTTTACAAGAGAATTAACTACGATTAAATTAAGCTTTGCTGCGGCCTCTTGAGTCTTAATGACGTAGGCCTTTTGCCATGCTTCTGTTACCCCGTCTTTAAGACTGCCTTCCTTTGCAGGCCTGTGTGGGAACGAACCACCACCATTGCCCACGATAAGAGGCATTTTGGGGTTTTGGGATAATGCAGAGGCTATCTCAGAGGATAATCTTGATATCTCATCAGGCTTAGCCGTATTTTCCTTAGATTTATCAGTTATTGCCGAACCACCAAGCTTCAATAATACTGTCATTTTTTAAGTCCTTCCCATTTTTTAAAAAGATTGTTTTTGATACCCAGAAGGTCAAGAGCCTTTCCGCATGCAAAATTCACTAAGTCCTCAGGCGTCTCTGGTTTTGGATAAAATGCAAGAGTCGGCGGAAGTATCATCCCTCCGGCTTCCTTTACAGAAACCATGTTCCTTAGGTCTATTAGTGAAAAGGGTGCTTCTCGTGGCATAAGAATAAGCTTTCGGTCTTCTTTTAAGCAAACTTCCACTACCCTGCTGATTAAAGAGCCCCCGCAACCGTTTGCACTTTCACCTAACGTCTTCATTGAACATGGTGCAATAATCATAGCGTCAAATTTAAAAGAACCGCTTGCAATGGGTGCTGCAAGGTCGTTATTGCTATAAGAAACATCTGCGAGTGATTTGATATTGACTCCGGGAAGCTCTATTTCTGCAATCTTTTTTGCAGGCTCGCTCATAATTAAATGAGTCCTTACTCCAGCCCCTTTTAATCCTAAAAGCAACTGTTTTGCGAGTAGTGAGCCTGATGCTCCAGTTACAGCTACAACAACATCCATTTACCTTAGTTTACAGGAGTCAATAGAAAAAAGAAAAAATAGAGCTAAAATAAGATTATATTCCTGATTTTTGAACTATTCTTAGTATCATCCAGATACCAATGACAACAGACAGCATAAAGACAACTATTCCTACCATGGGAAAACCCATTATAGCCTGACCCTCAATACCAATTCCTGAAGACATTATAAGCGAGCTTCCAATGATAAGGGCTGCAAGCAAAAGTGCTGCTGAAATCCGGTTACTTACTTTATCAATCTGCTTAGTCAAATCTTCTAGATGTTGGTGATTAAAATCTATTTTAACAGAGCCCTCTGAAAGAGTTCTGGTAAATTTATCGAGTGCACTGGGGATTTTTTGAACTGAATTTATTATGTCAAAAACTGTTGTTTTTAACTCTTCGGCTTTTGCCATACCCATTGTTTCGACGTGCGTTGGATTCGTGAAATACTTCTTGATATATTCGACTAAATCAAACTTTGGATAAAGTTCTGTTGCAGTCCCTTCAATCTCAATAAATGATTTTATAAGAAGGGCAAAGTCGCTTGGAAGATTCATATGATATTTTTGGAATAGCTCTAAGACCTTTTCAAGGCCGCCGCCAACATTTACGTTAGTACCTGCCCTAGGCTTAAAGTAAGAGGTATATATTATTTCCATGTCGGTGATTATTCTCTCACGGTTTATGTCTTTTGGAGCAATTCCACCTTCCTGTAAATTATCGACAAGCTTTTCGACGTCACCTGTAATCAGACTCATCAATATGTTTCCAAGATTCTTTGAGAACTCCTTAGACAGGCGTTTGACCATTCCAAAATCAATGAAATAAAGTATATTTGATTGTGTTACTATTAGGTTTGATGGATGTGGGTCTGCGTGGAAGAATTGGTCTTCAAAAAGCTGTTTTAAGTATGACCCCATCATACGATCTGCGATAATCTTATTGCGCTTAAGGTCACCATTATGTATAAGCTCTTTGAGGTTTTCACCATCAACATATTCAAGAGTCAGAACCTTTTCTGTTGTGTAATCCCAATAGACTTTAGGCGCCCTTATATACAGATCTTTTGCAAAGTTTTCAGAGAAAATATCAGTTGAGCGCGCTTCAATCTTATAGTTTACTTCGCGCATTATCGCGTCTTCAAACTCATCAAGGATTTTTGGGACGTTATAGGGCTCAAATTTTTTCTTGTCTGTATTTATGACAAAATCTGCAAGTTGACGCATAATCCTTAAGTCCTGCTCGATTTTCGGCTTCATATCAGGGCGCTGAACCTTTATTGCAACACGTTCCCCTGAAAGGAGCGTCGCTTCGTAAGCTTGCCCTAAGGAAGCAGAGGCTATCGGTTCACGCACAAAGGATTTAAACGCCTTATCTGGGTCGTCTCCAAGTTCATGCATCAGGATTGGTTTTGCTTCGTCCCAAGAAAACGGAGGAGCCTTGTTCTGAAGTTTTGAAAGTTCTACTATGTATTCTTTTGGAAGAAGATCAGCTCTTGTGCTCATCATCTGCCCGAATTTGACAAATATGGGGCCCATTTCCTCAAGAGCCTTTCTTAGCCTCTCAGGAAACGGCATTGCGATTGCCTCACTTTTCTTGTACCATGGAGTAAGTCGTGCTAGGACTGCAATAGGACTATTTTTTTCGGCATCGGCATCGGCCCAAGGTGCAAGTCCATATTTAACAAGGAGACCGGTTAGTTCTCTTAAGCGGTATAAATCAGATACTTCTTCATCAAAAACCATTTAATTTCGTCTATTTTAAACTTTGAGGAGATAAAAACTAGAGGATGGATTTTAACTTTACCTTACCCGCAACAAGCATTTCTTTTGGAAAAGGAATGCGCGACAAACTTGGTATCTTAGCATCAAAACACGGCAAAAAGGCCTTATTAATCTCTGGGAAAGGGTCAATGAAGCGCTTAGGTTTTTTAGCTGAGGCAAAAGCTTCTTTGGAATCTGTTGGTATGGAGATAACCGAGTTTAGTGGTGTTGAGCCAAACCCGAGTGTTGATACCTGTAAAGGGGGTGCAGAACTTGGGATAAGAATGGGGTGTGATATTGTTGTTGGGATTGGCGGCGGCTCGACAATCGATGCCGCAAAACTTATTGCAGTAGGTATTGGGCAAAAGAAATCTTCTAAAAACGAGCTTTGGGACTTTGTTACCGGCAAATCCCCTGTAAAAAGGGCAATTCCAATCTGCGCCATACCCTCGACTTCCGGAACAGGATCCCATGTCACATGGTATTCAGTCATAACAAATCCTGATGTGCAATCAAAAAGCGCCTTTTCTTCGCCTCAGATATACCCAGTCGAATCTATAGTGGATATTGAAATCTGCTCTAAGATGCCACCAAAAGTCACGGCTGAAACAGGCTTTGACGCCCTGGCTCATGTCATGGAAGCTTATGTCTCAAAGAGAGCCAGTCCGATATCAGACACGCTTTGCATAAGGGCAATGGAACTTATAAGGGATAATTTAGTCAAGGCATATGATAACGGAAATGACTTAAACGCACGGGAAGCTATGGCTCTTGCTGATACTCTTGCCGGAATCGCAATAACAAGCTCAAAAACAGTCCTTGTCCACGCTGTTGGCAATAAGATAACTGGATTATGTCCTGATATCGCACACGGGCAGGTACTTGCCAGCCTTTCTCCTGCGATAATGCGCTTTAATGCCTTAAACGGGGACACCTTTATTATTAAGAAGTACTGCGAGATTGCAAAGGCGCTTGGAAAAGATGTTTCTCCCAAAGTCAATACAAAAGACGCGTTAAAGGCTGCTGATGCCGCGTGGGAACTGGCTGAAAAAATCGGTCTTGGAAAACGCTTCTCTGAACTTGGGGCAAAAAAAGACTGCATGGAGCGGATAATTGCGTCCTCTCCATCTACAATAGATTCAAACTGGAACTTGAACCCTGCCGAAACATCAAGGGATGACGTCTTAAAGATGTATCTTGATTCCTTTTAATCTATTTTGAAAGGTTCCATTCGTCTGAAGAATATTTCTCACAAAGCTCTTTTGCGTAAGCAAGTTCCTCTTCAGATAGCTTTGCAGGCTTCAAGACTCGTACATGCGAGTCTTCCTTAAATGCCTCAATCATAAAGCGATTGAGCTCTTCTGTTTCCACTTTCCGTCCAAGCTCGCTACAGACTGATGTTATCGGCTTTTTGCCCTTTGGTATGTTTAAGTATTTAACAGCGTCAGTTATGCAATCACTTACAATTATTGTCCCGTGCTGCAAGAAACTGCCATTTTTTGTCGCCTGGGCGTTGCCCGATACCTTCTTGCCATCAATTAAAACGTCGTTTGGCGGCTTAAATTCCCCTTTGACACCGATTTTAGCAAGTGTTGTTATTATCGCATCGCAAAGCCATTTGCATACGACATCATTTTCCATGCCAAGTTCGCCTTGCGGAACACAAAGGGAATAAGTAAAGCTTCCTTTTCCGTGAAAGACAGTCCCCCCGGCACTTATTCTTCTTATTACAGAAACGCCGTCATTCTTACACAAATCAAGTTTTGCCACCTCATTTGCCTTTTGGAAATATCCCATAGTCACTGCAGGGGCATCCCATGAAAACAAGCGTAGTGTGGGTATGCCCGAATTTGTTATCGCTTCATCAATTGCCATATTGAGCGCAGGGTCGCACTCACCAGATTCGATTAACCGTAGTTCCATTTTTAGATTAAATATAATCGCATGCGTGATATGAACTTCGTACAAGGGGTCCAGACTCGACATGCGAAAAACCCATCGCCTCACCCTTCTTTTTGAATTCGGCAAATTCTTGGGGTGTGTAATATTTCTGTACAGGATAATGTTTTCTTGTAGGTCTAAGGTATTGACCTATTGAAAGCAGGCTGACACCAGCATCCCTCAAGTCAGAAAAAGTCGCTAGGATTTCTTTGTTAGATTCGCCAAGACCCAGCATCATGCCGGATTTTGTTGTTATCCCGGATTTGGATACTTGTTTAAGGAGCTGGATAGAACAAGAGTAATCCCCGCCCGCCCGGACTATCGGAAATAATCTTTCTACAACTTCGATATTATGATTTATGATATCAGGCTTTGCCAGAATAATCGTCTTAAGCGCGTCGTGATTGCCTTTAAAATCAGGTATGAGGACTTCTATTTTACAATTTGGCAGTTTTGCTCGTATAGTACTTATGCACTCTGCAAAATGGCTTGCACCCCCATCGGGGAGGTCGTCTCGTGTGGGTGAGGTTATTGTAACATAATTTAATCCAAGGGCTAAAACCGCGTTTAAGAGATGCTCAGGCTCAGTGCAGTCCACTCCCTTTGGAACTCCTTTTTTGACGGCACAATACTTACAATTGCGCGTGCAGGTATCTCCGAGTATCATGAAGGCCGCGTTTTTTTGTCCAAAGCATTCTGCCATATTTGGGCAGTTTGCCTCCTGGCAAATGGTATGTAAGGAATTTTCCCCAAGAAGCGCCCTTACTTGTGAATGAACGCTTCCTGAAGGAAATGGCACCTTTAACCAGGCAGGTTTTGGCAAATAGCTTTCTTCCTTATTTTGTGAAGTCATCTATTGCATCAAAAACGTGTTTTGCATACATCAACGAAGGACCCCCACCCATGACTACTGCCATCATAGCAGCATCCTTTATCTCGTCTGGTTTTGCGCCGGCGTCAAGAGCCGCTTTTACGTGAAATGCTATGCACCATTCACAGTGTGTTGAAACGGACAATGCAACTGCAATTAACTCCTTATATTTCACCTCAAGGCTTCCACCCTCTTCAGCTGCCTTCAAAAAACCCATAAAAGCACAGGTTGCTTCTGGCTGAGCCTCTTGCATACGACCTATTGTCTCCACACATTCCTTAAGCTTTGTGTCCATATTGCCTGTTGTCATTTTGTTTTTTAACATATTTTTGTTTTTAGCCTGCGTTTTGCGTTTTCAGCGCATATTATTATCGGATTTGGGGCAGAACAAACCGGAGGTGAGAAACAATACGGCAAGTTCATAAGTTCATTTACAGATGCGCTTTTCATCATCGCATATGCAGCAAGGTTGATTATCCCGTCTATCCTTTCACCCATCGCCTGACAGCCTATTAAACGCTCGGTTTCCCGTTCAAAAAGCATCTTGACGACTATTTTTTTGCCAAAAGGGGAATAGTAGGGAAGTGATGTAGTTGATATTTTCCCAAATGTAAAATCGATTCCCGCTTCTTTTGCCCGCTCCGAAGAGATTCCTGCCATACCTATCTCAATATCTGCTATCTTTGCGACAATAGAATTTAAAGAGCCTGGATACCTAAAACAGCCATTATCACATTTTTCATCCAAGGCGTTTTTTGCTGCAATCACCCCCTGCCGTTCAGATTGCGGGCCATAATAACTATGTATCCTTGCGCCAGTTATAAAACACTTTTCAGCCACGCAATCGCCTGCAGCATAAACGTTTTCTTTTGAAGTCTTAAGGCATGAATCAACTTCAATCCCAAAATCACTTACCTTTATGCCTGAGTCTTTTGCAAGAGTCGTATTGGGACTTACACCGATTGCAGAAACTGTAAAATCACTCTTTGGGGCATCAGTTGTGCTGGTTAGGATTTTGCATCGCAAAGAAAGCCTTTTTTCGACTTCTTTTGAGAACTCCGGGTCAAATCTAGGAAGAATCCGGTTTTCTTTCTCAATAATTGTTCCGTCAATAGCATCTGCGAGTTCGCAACCTATCATTCCCGCACCGATTATGAGTCCGCGTTCTCCAGCATCAATTCGCCTCTTTATTTCAAGGGCATCGTCCATAGTCCTTAGGACTAATGAGTCTGCTATTCGTTTTGGACTTGCCCCGCTTGCAATGATGGCCGCATCATAGGACAATTCCCCAAAGTCGCATTCAAGGCTGATGTCTTTTAGTTTAAGCACCTGGCCTTTCTTTATAACGACACTTGTACCTTTAAACATATCATCTAATGGTTTTGACAAATCGGATTTTTTGTATTCGCCTGCGATTAGATGGGGAAGGGGGCAACGTGGATAATGTTCGCTTTCATTGGAAACAACAGTTACATGCGCCCCGTCTTTTGCCGCCGCAAAGGCAGCAGAAAGGCCTGCGTCCCCACAGCCGATTATAACAAGTTCCTTAGGCACTCTTTTATTTTGTCCATTTTTCAGAAGCACTTTTTGCATCCTCTAAAGAATCTAGTTCTTTTGGGTCAGAAAGCTCAATTTTACAAATCCATGCTTCGTAGGGAATCTCACTGACATACTGCGGCTCGTCAAAAAGCTCATTGTTGACTTCTACAACCTTTCCAGAAACGGGGCTTGCTATATGGCCGCTCCATTTCACAGATTCGATTGAAACAAAGTCCTCACCCTTCTTTATCACTTTATCGACTTCAGGTAAGTCTACCATTATTATCTCTTTTGCAGCTTTTATGGCATAATCAGTTACACCGATTTTAGCTTTTTTCCCTTCTATCTGAAGCCATGCAAACTCCGAGTATTTAAGGTCCTTTGGTAAGTTGGTCATTTTCTTTCTCGTCCTTATTATCCCTGATATCTAGCCTACTTGCAAGTTTTGTTGCAATAATAGCAAGTACTAAAGAGTTACTGGTTATCCATAATAAATATATCATATCCGAGCTGGTCTGAGGAGTAAGTATCATCCCGAGGCCTATTTGTGCAAAAAGCAGGCATACAAAGGCCACAATCAACATCTTTTGACCAAGTTCCCTTATTTTCTTAGAAAACGAGAGTCCCAGTCCGACACCAATTGCAAAGAGCATAACTCCAATCATTGTTGTAATTGATGAAAGGGCGTTTGGTGCAAGTATCAAAAGTAGTCCAAATCCTATCATCATAATACCAGATATTGCTTTTAGCGTCTGGCCGGATTCTTCACTCATCTTCTCACGGTTAAACTTCCAGACAAAGAGAAGAACGATTGTAAGAAGCGGTAAGATATATATTGCACAGTATAAGGCGATGTACATAAGTGCCTCCATCATTCCAAATCCTTGAGCAAGGAGAAGATTATTGTATACTAACGGCATGGCGGCTGTACAAACGAGTTCGTAACTGTTTGCAACAAGCGCCAGGATTATTGTCGCACCGACAAGCTCTATCATGCTTTGTGACTTAAGAAGAGAACGCATGCGCTTATACAATTTTGGTTTTTTATCTTCAGATATTGTAAGCGAGACTCCTTTTTTGAAAAAGAAGAAATCCTTTATGTTTATAAACCCTACAACAAGGGCTATTGCTCCACCTATCATGAGGAGCCATTCTGTTGTTATAAGCTCGCTTGCGTAGTCAAGACCCATATAGATAAGAGCCATTGCCATGAAATATACAAGAGCTGAAACAAAGACAAACGTAAACCCTACAACAAGCATTTTCCCCCGAGATTTTGCGTATATGAGGAAGGTAAGAAGCATCATTAAGACAAAAAATGCGCATGGATTAAATCCATCAAGGAACCCTATTATTATGGTTGATGCTAGAACTCCCATATCACGCGTATCAACAATTCCAATACCTGGCAATTCCACAACAAATTCAGAGATTTCATCTGCATCAAGACCTAAAGCCTTTCTGACCTCTGCTTCAACTCTTGCACCTTCTATTGCATCAGAATCATAACCCATCATAGACCAGTTGCCAACAACAGTTATCGGAACTTGAGATGGATAATCAAAGGTGCTCGTGCATTCCTCAAAGACATCAAAATTGTCTTCACAATCAAACACTTCATAGTCAATAACTTGAATCTCAGGATAAGTTTCTTTTAATTTTCCCAAGAAAATTTTCTCTGTTGTACAATGTGGACAGCCTTCACCCCAAAATAACACCACACATACATTTCCGTCTTCACATTCACTTACAGTCTCAAGAACAAGCCCTTCAAGGTTATTGTTTAGAGGTGTTTCTGTAAGGTCACCAATAAGGTATGCATCAACTGCAACACACAATAAAAGTATTACTGCAAATATCCCTATAACTGTTTTTTTATCCATTTTAATCGTCCTCAATATATATAGTAAAATCCGCTTTGGCTATTTGTTCTGATTCGTCCTTGACAAATAATGAAATTGTATATTCCCCGGGCTGGAAATTCGCACAAGAAAAGCAGGCTGGCGTCATGTCTTCTAAAACAAAATAATTCTGTCCAGCTTTCAGATCAACTAAATCATCGACCTTGAAATATCCTTCTACACCATTACCCATTATGCGCACGCCATGAGCCGCCTTTGGTGACCATATCGAAAAAAGTGCATATATCGGGTCATGACTTATGAAGTCAACTCCATTAATTGATAGGGAAATATTTGCTCCGTCCCACCACGATCCATCAAAGGACTCTGGGGGACTTTTTTCTTTTGATCCAAACATTGTAGCTATAACATCATAGATAACCCCTTCATAGCCTTTATAAGAATTTTCATCAACATAGCCAACGAGTCTTCCGTCTCCATTATAAAACCCTTCGAATGCAAGATCTCCGATAATTGTAAGGGGAGTTATATCGCAGTTTATCCCTCGTTTCGTGCAAATTTCTTTTAAGTCCTCTAAGTTGTCACCCCCATCAATATCAAGGGTTGTGACCTTAAGTTCAGGATAAATAAGAGACATTTTATTCAAAAAAACCTTTTGGTTTGCACATTGAAGGCAACCCTCTTGCCAAAAGATACGTATTTCTGTTGGCTCGTCCGGAAATATTGACTCAGTTTCAGGCGAATCGTTTTTTGTGTTATCCGGAGACTGAATTATTATTGTTATATTGTCTTTAGGATTAGGATTACCTTCGGGCGTTTGGTTGATATTTGTCTTGTTTATCAATGAATTCAGGTTCTTGTCCTCAACGATGGCTATTGGCTCTTTTGAGACATTTTCCTTTGCGGGGGTGGGACTTTCTTGGTTTGCACAAGCCTGAGATGCACACATGGAGTCGCATGTGCATTCGCCGCCAATGCTCCCGCATTTTTCGCACGCATTATCACATGTCGACTGGAAGCCAAGATAAAAGCCCGCAGCAATTACTGCAATGAGTGCTATTATAAGTATCAGTCGTGTATTCATTGTTTTCCTTTTATTGGAGTATATTATAATGAAACAGTATATATAGTCTCGTTTCGATTTATGAAACGACTACCTTAAGCGTGCGGACAAAATGGAATCAAATGCTCAAAAACTTGTAATGGGAATAATCCTTCTCACTGGATTTATCTTGGCAGTTTCACTGGCTTCCATGTACGCACAATCACTCATCCTCTCAGGTACAGTTTGCGGTTGCGAGTTTCCAGTTGAACTTTTGATTCCTATTTTATCCTCAGCAGGCCTCCTTGTAGGCTGCCTTGTATACTATTTTCTCAGCGCGCAATTCAGGGAACAGGAAAAAAAAGATTTAAGCCCTATTCTAAGGCTTCTTGACTCTTCAGAAAGAAAGGTAATCGAGATTCTTGCAAAAGAAGGCGGGACTATGACCCAATCCAAAATAGTCTCTGAAACCGGAATTGGGAAAGTAAAGATATCAAGGACTATATCCGGTCTTGAAGCAAGGGGAGTTGTTACAAAAAACCCAAAGGGTTTTACAAATGAAATAACACTTGATGTGAATCTGGTCAGGGCGCTTCAATAACCTTCATATCCTTTTAAGTTTATCATCCGGCCGTTTCTGACAGTTTTTAATTTTGGCTTTTCCTGACGTTTTTTTGAGAGGACCTGCTTTCTTTTTTTGGGCTGCATATTAGGCATCAAAGAACGTATGTGTTCTTTCTTTTTTGAACTGCCTTTACCCCCTGGGCGCGCTTTTTTTACTTCTGCGACTTTTGCAAAGGTATCAATCTTAATGTCAAAGGAATCGGCGTCTCCCATAAGAAGAAAATTCTTAAGATGCGATACCAGTTCGTCTCCCGACTGTTTGCTGAATCGCTTTATGCTCATTTTATTCCTGCAATTCACTTGCGCGCAGGAAATGCTCTTTTTTGCCACCGGCAGGTATTGTCGCATCAATCCCCCATTTTGTTGTCAGGCGTCTGTCAGAATTCGGGTCGTCTTCGGCTGAAGGATCAAGGGATGAGCCAGGCTCGCCCGGGAAAAGCATGACATCCCTGTGCGCCTGTACACGTGTTGCAATCGCCCACTCAACATCTTCAGGGTCAAATAGGTCTATATCCTCATCAACGACAATCACTCGTTTCATTGATTTGTGACCGTTAAATGCCGCTTTTATCGCATTTTTTGGGTCGTTTTCAGAGTTCTTCTTTATCTGGATTACAGAATGGAGCCATGAGCAGCCACCGGGTGTCAGATTGACGTTTTTGCAGTCGCATACCTGAGATACTGCTTTTAGGATTGTTGGCTCCTTTGGCATGCCCATAAGAAGCCGGTGCTCGGTTTTCCCTGGAACAATTGCCTGATAAATCGGATTTTTTCTATGCGTTATCTTCTTTATCGTGATTACCGGCTGCTCGCGAAATGAATCATAAGTGCCTGTCATATCCACAAACTTTCCTTCCTGCGCGCGCTCGTCAAAAGATATTGTTCCTTCAAGGACAATCTCGCAATTTGAGGGGACGTTTATATCAACGGTTTTACATTTGATGAGAGTTACTGGTTTGTTCTCAAGGGCGCCCGCAATCTTAGTCTCATCAACACCTTTTAAGCTGGTTGAGGCCGCAATTAGCATTGAAGGTACGTTTCCAAGGGAGATTGCGATTTCGCTGGTGCCACCCTTCTCCTTTATGCACTTAAAGGTATCGCGCTCACAGATTCGCCCGACAAGCTTGTCTTTTCCAATGCGCTTCATCCGGTGGTAGGCCACATTCTGGCTTCCGTCTGGATTTTTTATGAATACAAGACCTGCTGTGATGTAATTGCCGTCGTCTTTTGAATAATGCTTAAGTATTGGAATTTCTTCAAGGTCGACTTTTTCCTCTTCGACTTCCTGGCATGGTGCTGGCGTATCAGTTATAACCGGGTCAATCGGGGTGTCAAGAGCATCTGCGATTTTAAATATAAGCTCGTTTTTATCGCAACCCAGATAATCTGCGATTAAGTCTCTACTCATGCAAACACCTGAAACAAGGCGATATTTGCCAAGACCGCTAAAAAGTATTGGGGATTTCTCTGAAAATATCAGGTCTGCTATCTCTACATCAGGATTCCCACCCTCTTTTTTAAGAAGCTTTCCTTCCGAGTCAAGCTTATCTAAAAATTCTCTTAAATCCATATTAAATTCGCTTTTTTATTTCAGATACCACTTTTACGCCCTGATTTATTGCGGGTTTTATAAGTGGCTGTTTTGTTAAGTCTCCTGCAATGAATATTCCTGGGATGTCAGTTGATTCTAAAGTCTCCAAATCATAGTTTGGCTTATTGTTTTCAAGGATGAGTCCAATTTTTTCTAAAAAGGCAGTTGCGGGCACAGTTCCTGCAAAAACAGCGATAAAGTCGGCAGGAATCTCTTTTTGCTTGCCATTTATGTCAAGAGTTGCAATGCCGTCTTTGACTGAGATGACATTTGACTCGAATATGATTGGTATTTTGCTCTCAGTAATAGCCACAGAATTGGCTTCCTTAATCCTAAAGAATTCTGGCTTTCGGTATGATAATGTAACATTAGCTCCAGCATCTTTGAGGAGCATCGCATGTTCAATTGCAGTATCGCCGCCACCAACTACAATGACTTTTTTACCTGAGAACTTAGCTGGATCTGAAATTTTATAAATCAACTGTGCTTTTTCGCAGCATGGAAGGTCTAAGGTGCGCGGGCTGCCCTGAACGCCTGCTGAAACAAGAACAAATTTTGCTTCAAAGTCCTCACATTTTGTACTTATGATGAAATATCCGTCTTTTTTAGTTATTTCCGTGACTTCCGCGTGCTCTTTGATATTAAACTTCTTTGCAAAGTCCTGCCAGGCTTTGATTAAGCCTTCTACTTTCCCTTCAGGAAGTGGAAGGTCACCTTCACATTTTAAGTCTAGGGGCGTGTAAAGAATGTCCTTATTTGGAGGATAATCAACAATTGTGTTTGCAACAACGCCTTTTTCTAAGCAGATATAATCAAGTCCTAGCTTTTTTGCTTCATTTGCAGCTGAAAGCCCCGCAGGTCCTGCTCCGATAATCACCAAATCAAACATTTTATTTCCTTCGCGTGTTAGTTTTGAACAAAGAGTTAGAAAAGCTATGTTTATCTTCTTTTAGAGTTTAATAATAAGTTGTTAATGTTAAAAAAACAATACTATGCCCCCAAAACGACCTGTTTTTAAATTACCTAAATTACCTCCCATCCAGACTTCAAAGCCACTTGGTGGCCAAAGGTTCTGGAAATTTGACCCACATCCAATATTGGGGGGACATAAGCATCATAGTTCAAACAAGATAAACCAGCTTATAAAAAATGTCTCTAAAAACACTCCAACAAAAGGGGCAGTTCTTGACAAAGAAGGAAGGCAAAAATTACATCCACTCATTCGTGAAAGGCTCCCAAAAGGTTCTTCACGGGATGACTTTGCAAAAGAGATAACCTCCCTAAAGGAAGCTAAACACATCTATGATTCAAATCTTCGTGGGGGGCATTTTTATCCCACGGTTCTTGATCTTGGAGAGCTTGCAACAGAAGGTGAAATAGACAGGATATATCCAATCAGGGCGTTTATGGAAGTTCCAGGATACGATAAACATCCTCTTGTTCCAACAACGCACGTAATAAGAAAGAATCCTGGGGACCGGTATTCTATTGAGGCCCATGGCATGCAGTTTACAGACCTTAGATCTAAAGAGGATCGCGAGCGAGATACAACAGAGCATAACTGGCACGATATCAGAGCTGGAATAAGTCCTGGGATGCACAAGACTTTTGATGAAGGTGCCCCAAGCTTGGGTCTTGCTTTAACTTCAGCGCTCCTTATGCGCGAAGGCGATAAATATCCTATTGGGATGCCTGGAAAAGACCTTGGATGGTGGCGAAAGGGAACTAAAAGACCTCAATCAAAAGAAATACTAAAGGAAGCTCAATATTACCCGCTATCAAAACAGAATCAAAAGCGAATAAAACAAATTTTGGATAATTGGGATAGTCCTGATATGGGTGGAATCAAAGTAAGAAAGATCCTAAAGGATATCTATGAGGATGGAGGTACCTTTTTTGACCGGGCGCATGGAGTTCCTAAGGTTGTTCTTGAACGGAATTACAGTACTATACCAAAAAAATTAGGTGCAAGAAAAACAACTGCAGAAGATGCCTTAGGACCTTTATCTGATTGGCATATGCATTTCCAGTGGGGCGTGACTCCAGAAGACGCAAAAAACCTTACAGGGCTTAAGGCTTATGATATGCGAGTTCCTGCGTTTAAAGAATTAAGTAAATTCATAAAACCTATGAGTGAAAAGGAGATTGAGATTTGGCAAAACGACCTGAAAAAACGTGGGCATGACGTAGAAAATATCGAGCGTGCAAGCAGTTCTGATGGGAATTGATTGGTAGCTTTTAATTCCAAAGACTCAAAAATAGCAAAAAGAAATGGCTGATAAAGATTTTTTTAATATCAAAAAGGACGAGGATTTTTCAGAGTGGTATATAGAGCTTGTGCGCCGCGCAAAGCTTATGGATCAGCGCTCACCCACAAAAGGCTTTGATGTAGTCATGCCAAATGCGTATCATATATGGGAGAAGATTCAAGAGTTCTCAAATCCGGAATTCAAGGCACTTGGAGCAAGAAACGCTTATTTCCCCCTGGTCATCCCCGAATCGCTTCTAAAGGAAGAAGCAGAGCACTTTGAAGGCTTTATGCCAGAAGTCGCCTGGGTAACTCATGGGGGCGAAGAAAAGCTTGATAATCGCCTTGCGATTCGCCCGACTAGTGAAACAATCATAAATAATATGTATAAGCTTTGGATAAGAAGTTATCAGGATTTACCACTTCAGACAAATCAGTGGTGCAATATCGTGCGTTGGGAGACAAAAATGACTAAGCCCTTTATCCGTGGGCGCGAGTTCTTGTGGCAAGAGGGGCACAGCTGTTTTGCAAGCGCAAAAGAGGCTAAGGAGAACCAAGCACAAGTCCTTGATGTTTACAAAAAGCTTCTTGAAGAGCGACTAAAGATTGCATGCTTTTTTGTTAAGCGCCCAGAATGGGATAAATTTGCGGGGGCAGAGGATACAGTTTCTTTAGAAACGCTCATGCCGGATGGAAAGGTCCTTCAGGCGGGAACTGTCCATAACATGGGAACTCATTTCTCAAGACCCATGGAAATCTCATTCCTTGATGAGAACAATAACAAGACTTTTGTCCACCAGACAACATGGGGCGTTTCAACCAGGCTTATTGGCGCAACAGTGATGACTCACGGGGACGATAAGGGTCTTGTTCTCCCAATGGAACTGGCTCCCGTCCAAATTGTAATACTCCCAATAATCTTTAAGGGTAAAAAAGAGGATGCAATCTTTAAGAAATGCGAGGAGATGCGCCTTTTACTTGAAAATGCAGGTTTCATTGTAGAAATAGATGCTTCAGATAAACGCCCTGGTGAAAAGCACTATCATTGGGAACTTATGGGCACCCCAATCCGGATTGAAATCGGACCACGCGATATTGAAGAGAACAAAGTAGTTATCGCATCACGTCTTGGCAACAAAAAACCTATTGATGAAAAAGAGCTGCTAAATGAGGTTGAAAAGGAAGCAATCGAGCTTGATAATGTCCTTTTAATGCATTCGACAAAACATCTTATCGAAAACATAAGGGAGGCAAAAACCCTTGATGTGATTGAGAATGTTATAGCAGAAGGCGGGATCGCAAAATCTCCGTGGTGCAGTTGTGAAATGAGTGGTGTTGATTGCGACGAACAACTAAAAGCCTCGATTTCAGCTGAAGTCAGGGGAACACTTTACCCAACGGCAGGCATTCCAGATAATGGCGACAAATGCCCGGTTTGTGGCAAGGACGCAACAACTATTGTGTATATTGCCAAGGCCTACTAAGTTTTCTTTTTGGAGTACCCTACTTTTATAAAGGGGTCCAGAGCCTTTGTTTTTTCCGCATCTAGCTCGAATACGTCCATATCCATAGCTTTTTTGGCAGTAGCTTTTGGGTCTTTGATTTGAGGATCTTTTGCAAAAATGGATTCGACTACCTCAGGTGTTGCAACATCAAAAAGCCTCTTTTTTCTCGAAGCAATTGTACTTGGAACCTTGTGATAAACATCGTCAAGTATGTGGGTAGGTATTCCAAAAAGGCCTCTAAAGGGTAGAGTACTTAGTACCCTGTCGCGTTCATATGGGTCGGTACTTTGCCAATTTTTTAGAAGCTTTTCATATTTGGCAGTATCCGTGATGCCATAATTATCTTTTAATAACGGCAAGAATCCCTCTAAAGCTTCTCTAGAGTATTCTCGCCCAGTACCTCGCCTGAGTGTTGCTAAGCCCTGACCAGTTACAAATACACGAGCTTCAGGATTGCCCGCCCTCGGAAGAGCTCTTGATAGTATGGCAAGAGTTTGAGCTGGAATTGCATAATCATAAACCCTGTGCAGTTGACTACCACCGCTATTGCCTTTAGATTCTTTCCTGAGTTTTCTGTCAAGCTGAGCCAATTTTGTTGACCCCTGCGTGCCATAACCTAGGACCAAATAATTGCCTTTCCTGGTCTTTGTGATATAACTGGCAGAACGAAGTCTAGCGCCCTCAATATCAGCTTCGGGGTGCTTAAAGCCCATATTAAGACGAATAAAATCTCCGGGTTCCCTCAAATTTTCATTGAATTCGTGCATACCTACAAGTGTGGGCATATGCTGCATGTGGGGAATACCAATTTGTTTTGCCTGTCGTGATGCCTTTAAAATTCGCATTTCCTCTGCCATTTCCTCAAAAAAAGGCCCGCGCTTAACCCCATTTATGTCGATGTGTGCAGGCAAGCGTTCTCTTAATAGCGGGTGCAGGTGACCATAGTATTTTATTGGCAAGAATTCACCTTCACGGACATCAAGGTTTTTTGTTTTCTCATGTATTGATTTGAGTTTATTGGGAGTTATCCTTGGCGAGCTTAGGTATTTGGGGGGATTGTAATGTATGAAATCGGGTTTTCTGGCTTTTGGTTTTGGCATTGGTTCATTTATGTTTCTAAAAGATAAAAAAGCTATTATGAAAGTCGTCGCACTTTTCTCAGGCGGGAAAGACTCAGTTTACGCCTGCCATATAGCAAGCCAGATGGGTTATGATATTGTATGTCTCCTTAATATGCGCTCTAAAAACAAGGAGTCCTACATGTACCATACTCTAAAAGAAGAGCGCGTCCCGGAACTCGCTGAAGCCATGGACATTCCGTTAAGAGTCTGTGAAACAGCAGGAGAAAAAGAGGCTGAAGTTGATGACTTAAAGACGTATCTTGCCGGGCTTAAGGAGGAACTCGGTATTGTGGGCGTTGTTTCAGGTGCCCTTGCTTCAGACTACCAAAGAACAAGAATTGAGCGCATTTGCCACGAACTTAATCTTGCAACAATCAATCCCCTTTGGCACATTGACCCTGAAATGTATATGGAATTTCTAATCAAAGAAGGCTTTGACGTGCGGATTGTCGGAACTTTTGCAGACGGTCTTGACGATTCACTTATCGGTGCTAAGATAACTCCAGAACTTCTTGAAAAGTTTAGAAAAACACAAATCCACTTAGGTGGGGAAGGTGGGGAATATGAAACATTTGTCATTAATGGTCCGGGCTTTAAAAAGAGCTTACGCCTTTAAGACTCGCACATGCGAGTCTTGCCTTTTGGGCAGTCTTTAAACTATACGTCTATTCCCAGTCCATCATGTGCCGAGATAACATCGACACCTGTTTCCTTAGTCATCTTTTCTGCGATGGCATCGGTGTCTGAACTTGCCAGTTCGTAGCCAAAATGGGTGATTATTGCAAGTTTGGGTTTGGCTTCAGAGATTATCTTTGCGGCTTCAGAGACGCAAAGGTGCTTTTGTATCTTTGAAGAGTCTGGTCTAAGGACATTTAGTATCAATATGTCTGAACCTGAGTAGTATTTTGCAAGCTCAGGCGAATAATTCGTATCTGAACTAACAGAGATTATGCAGTCATCCAAATGAAACTTAAACCCGAATGCTCCGTCATGATTAAATGTTGGAATTGTTTCAATATCAATCCCACAAAGCTTCCATTTGCCAATATCTGAAAACTCTATGACTTCAGTCATATCTTTATGATAATCTGAAACGTAGCTTGAAGTGTTTTTGTTGATAAAAAGCGTACCTCTCACCTCACCCATACCATGAGTCATGCCTTCGATACAGACCTCAGTGTCCCCATAATGGTCAAGATGCTTATGAGAGACTAGAATGGCATCAAGCTTTAAAAGAGGCGTATTGTATTCCAAACTTCGCACAATTGTGCCTGGTGCAGGGTCTATCATAATATTTTTCCCGTTTGCCTCAAGCCATAGCCCTCCAGTTCTTCTCGTTTGAGTTTGGGTCACAAAACGCCCGCCGCCAGAACCAAGAAAGATGAGTTTTGTCATTTTATGCTATTTTAAAGCTTCAAGTCCAAAAAAGGCAAACGAATATGAGTTCAAATTTAAGTCCGGAGTTAATTCTCCCCGGAGGAAGCCTAAAGAAAGCAAAATCCGCCATTTTGTATGGGGCAGACGCAGTCTATTTCGGAGCAGACAAATTCTCTGCCAGAGCAAGTGCGGAAAACTTAAGTTCAGAGGAAATGTCTGAGCTTGTCGCTTTTTGTAAAATCAAAAAGGCAAAATGTTATCTTGCATTAAACACGCTAATCAAAGATTCTGAAATACGTGAAGCTATGGGACTTGCAGCGCGCGCATGGACTCTTGGCGTTGATGGCATAATAATTCAGGATATTGGTCTGGGTAAAGCTCTTATTGACCTTATCCCTGGAATACGGATTCACGCCTCAACTCAAATGACTTGCCACAATATAGAAGGCGCACGCCTTCTTGGAGAACTTGGCTTTAAACGAATTGTCCTTGCACGCGAGCTTTCGGTTAAGGAGGTTTCAGAGATAAGCTCAGAAATGAAAGACCGTGGCGTTGAAACTGAGGTATTTGTCCACGGGGCACTTTGCTTCTCATACTCGGGCCTTTGCCTTTTTTCGAGCTTTGCGTTTAACAAAAGCGGAAACCGCGGGCGTTGTCTTCAGCCGTGCAGGATGGGATATATCCTAAAGGACGAAGACGAAAAAGTGCTTAAACAAGGATATCTCCTCTGCCCAAAAGACCAAATGACAATAGAGAATATCCCAAAGATAATAAATGCGGGGGTATCAGCCCTAAAAGTCGAAGGACGGCTCAAAAACGAGGATTATGTAAAGGCTGCGGCAGTAGCATACAGGGCGGCAATCAAAAAATTTCTTGGCAAGGGAGAGGGTCCAAGTGAAACCGAACTGCGCAATCTTGCGGCAAGCTTCCTTCGCGAAAATGACAAGGGATATCTCTTAGGTGAAGAAGGCAGTTCGCGAATAGCAAAATCCCCATCCCATAAAGGTTTAAAGGCGGCAGAAGTCATTGGCATCGAACGCGGGCTTTACAAAGTAAAGGTAAGCGCTCAGATAAAGGAGCACGATAAGCTGTCGATGATAAAGGGCGAAAAAATAAGAAATTTTGAAGTAAAGCGAATATTCGTGGGTAAAAAAGAAGTAAAGCATATATTCCAAGGTCAGGTTGTTCACCTCCTTCTCAGCGGAAATGCAAAACTTGAGCTTGGTGAAAGCCTTTTTGTCTCGCATCCAGACCCAATAAGTGCGCCCAAAGAAAAGAAAATGCCTTATTCATTAAGAATAATTGCAAAGAAGGGAGAACCCTTGTGTGCTGAGGCGTATCTGGGCGAAGATTGTATTAAGCTAACCGAAGGGGATGCCCTTGAAGAATCCAGGACTGCTCCTACAAAACCCGAGTGGCTAAAGAAATTTGCAAAAGAAGACGATCTCTTCTTTCCTGTGGCAAAAACATGGTGTGAAATCGAAGGCTCTCCCTTTGTACCATCAAGTGTCGCCCGAGTGCTCGCTGAAAAATGCCTTGTTGCAATGAGGAAAAAGATTCTTGAATCCTGTGAAAAGAAGCTCCCAGAAGACTTTGGAAGCAGAGTAAAGGAATATTATGATACCAAAGGTGGGAAAGCAAACAAACAAACAGAAAGGATATTTGAAATTCGCGAAGAACAATTAAAATCTGGGGAGATAGACCCCAAAGAATTAAAAGGCACAATAATCTGTTCTGCAAGCGGCAAAAATGAGATAAACCGCCTTAAAAAAGAGCTTGCGCACTGTAAAGTCATCATAAAATCTCCTGAAATAGAAACTAAAGGCGACATTGGGGCCTTCATAAAGGCAAGTTCGGACCTTCCGGTGGTAGCCTCTAACTTAGGCGTTCTTTGGGCGCTTAAAAGGGAAGGAAGAGAGTTTTGGGCAGGGCGGGAATTAAACTGCCTGAATTCACTTAGCATAAAGGCTCTTATCGACCTTGGGGCAAAAGTCGTTGTGCCTTCTGTTGAATTAAACTTAAATGCTATTAGAAACTCATCATTTAAAGGAATACTTGCCCCTCTTGGAGTATTTCGCCCGCAGCTTATGGTCTCTGCAGCTTATGGAAAGTCTCTTGCCGATGGAAGCTATATCCTTTCAGGCAGGAAAGGATTTGACTATCCAGTTAAGGTAAAAGACGGCCTTTTTAGACTTTACAACCCAACGATGGTTGATATGGGTGGAGAACTTTCTAAACTTCAGGGCTGTTTTGGAATAATCGCTGATGTCTCCACTGAAAAAAGCGGGATATCTAGAATGCTTTCTGATTTTAAAGCCGATGAAAGAGGCAATGAGCGTAGTGCGGGGCACTACAAACGCGAGATAGAATAAAGCCTGCTGTTATAAGGGAATTTATTTCTTGGCCTTATTTGTCTTTTTTACAGGACTCTTCTTTTTAGTTGCTGTCTTTTTCGTTAGAGATACAGAGCTTTTCTTTTTGGGTTTTTTAACTTTTTCTGAATCTTTTTTGTGCTTTTTAAGCGCTGAAGTAACAGCACTTTTTGCCGAGACTTTTTTTCCGTTAAGCACCTCGAGTTTAGTGAGGGCATCTTTAACATGCGTTTTCTCATTACCCTTTTTAATCTCCTTGTCACATATCGCAAATGAACCTAAGATGTTTGATTTTGGCAGAACTTCTGCCATCTTGCAAAAGAACTTTTTTGCTCCACCCCCACCATGTGTTGAAAAAAGAAAGACTTCTTTTCCGTTAAGTGCTCCTGAATCCAAAAAGCCACGCACTGCAGGAGGCATGTTATCTGCCCAAACAGGAGACCCCACATAAATTCTTGAATACTCCGAAGGAACGTGAGATAATGGCTTGATTTCAGTCTTTTTGCCTCGAAGCGCCGAAATGCCAGCACCGATAATATTAATGCCTCCTGATTTACTGGGGTTTTTCTCTTCTATTTGCATCAAATCACCGCCTTCTAAAGAGACTATTTCTTCTGCAATCTTCTTTGTGTTCCCTGTTTTTGAATAATATACTACGAGTGTTGCCATTTTAATTTATATTTTTTGCATAAAACTAACAAAAGAGGCTTTATAAATTTAAGGGAGAAACATCAAAATCATACTGTGGACAAACTAACGCAGAATAAGATAAAGTCAAGTACGCTTTGCACATATGACGCGTTAGGCGGCGAGTATGATTCTTGGTACATATCAAAGGCTTCAAAGGAATTAAGGGAAACTTTAAGTGAGCTTACCGTCCAAAAACTTTCTTCTAAGTTAAGCATGACACGCGTGGGAAACAAAAAAGCGCAGATACTTGACCTTTGCTGCGGGACGGGTCAGCTTTATCCCTGGCTTTCTAAACTGGGAGAATACACTGGAGCCGATTTTGCCCCAGGTATGATTGCCTGCTGTAAAAATCGATATCCAGACGGTCGATTTGAACTTAAGGACGCAGAAGACCTGGATTATCCCGACTCCTCATTTGACGCTGTTGTGTGTTTCTGGTCGTTTCATCACATTACAAACCCTAAAAAAGCGATTTCTGAAATATCGCGCGTCCTTAAACCTAAAGGTATGTGCCTAATTGTGACTTTTGACTCTACGAAAAACCCGCTTGCCCTTGCCGGTGATGTTATGGCAGACCGTGCGTGGGGGTTTAAAACTTTTAGGCACTCTGAAAAAGAGTTTAACGCCATTATGCAAAAGGACTTTAAATCCGTTGATATTCAAAAGTATTGTTCCAAGAGAATCAGTCTCCTGAGCGCTCTTGGCATCCGCTTCCTAATAATCTCTGCGAAAAAAGCTTAGATGAAAGAAGAGATTTTACCTATAATACTTGTAATTGTGGCAATCGGAGGGATTGTTTTAACGAATGAGGCATCAGGACTCCTTGTCCCGGAAATGATTGATATCTCAGAAATAGATTTAAACATGCGTGGGAAGCTTGTACTAACACGCGGGATAATAACGGAAATAAGGGTTTTTTCTGCCGGCTGTTATCTTCTCCTTAGCGATAACAAAAGGAATATTGAGGTCATTTATTTTGACAGAATTCCGTTCAAAGCAAAAAAAGGCATGTGCGCCCAGGTACTTGGCGAAATCGTTTCGGTTAAGGGTGGACTCGAAATTGATGCAAAAGATGTCTTTTCTTATGTGTGTTGACAAGACTCGCACATGCAAGTGTTGCATCTATAGCTTAAATTTAGGGTTTTATCTTTGTAAGAATTTTCCGGTAAAAGCTTATTATGCGCCTTCCCTGTTGCTCTGTTAATGCCGCCTTTGAGTACACTTGTTCAAGAGAGGTTTCAATAAATCCAGCCTGATGTTCCTGCGCATAAACCTCGCCGCAAATCTCTTTAGTGTATTTTACAAGCTGCGTGCGAACGTCATGGCTCATAGGACGCTCTTTGACTGTCTTCTCATACCGTTTCTTTGAAAGCTCATAACAGGTCACACAGACGGCCTGAGCAAGATTAAGAATGGGATATTTTGGATTTGCAGGAATTCGCATTGTTATATCGACTTTCTCTAAAATCTCATTTGGAAGCCCGCTTGCTTCATTTCCAAAGACTAACGCGACTTTTGCCCCAGGAGGAATCATCTCTCCAAGCTGCTCAGGAGTTATTGCTTTTCTTTTTGGAGTCTTGTGCCCCCCTGGTTTTCCAGTGGTTGCAACAATAAAATCACAGCCCATTAATGCTTCATTTAAGTCTGAAACCACCTTTGCCCCTTCTAAAACGTCAAGACCATGACTTGCAAAACGCCTGGCATCAGGACCTATCTCACATATTGGGTCAAGTAGATAAAGCTCGGATAATCCAAAGTTTTTCATGGCTCGCGCAACAGAACCGATATTCCCATTTTCCTGGGTTCTCACAAGAACAATCCGCATATCCATTTTTTAAATCCTGACAAGTTAATTAATTAGTAGCCCCAAAATGAAAAAGAGCTCTTTGTTTTTAACAGTGTCAGTCGTGTTTGTCGTATGTGCGTCCCTAGCCTGCGGAGAAATCAGCCAGCAAGGTGCAAGCGAGCTTTGTATGGAATACTCGCTTTCGGGAGAAAGTGTTCAGGTTAGCGGTCCTGTTGCCTGTGAAGGCGATTTTTGGGTATGTGGCTTCACATATTACGGGAACGACCAGAACTTTGCCCTGTTTGTCAGTTCGGGAGGAAACACTTTGAATGGGAATGATGAAAAGTTTGACGACCTCTTAAGACTTAAGTACGCAATAGACTCTGAAAACAATTATGCGCTCTCAAACCAGATAAGTACGGGTGAAATCGCCTCAAAACTATCAAGTGCAAATACCACAATAACAAACTATGTGCTTGTCTTTTCGGCACTAAAGGAAGATGGGATTATTGATAATTATGAATATTTAACTCTTTCAAAGGCTCAAAAAAATGCGTCTGATATGCTTTCTCTTGCAATGAAAGACTCCCTTCTGGCGCGCAACGCATCAGATTCATTCTGGGGGAAACCGGACTGTGTGGGCCTGCTTGACTTCTTAGGTATTGAAAAGGAAGCTGTTGTGTCCCTTAAGAACTTTAGTTCCGCCTGGAAAACGCTGATACTCGAATACAACAGGATTGCTGAGGAGAAACCGGAAGCCTACCTCTCAATGGCAAGTACGCAGGTTTCAGAACAGATAGGTCAATACACCGGTGCCATTGCTAAGGCAATCACTGAATTTGAAGGTAGCTCAAAGGACTATTCGGAAAAGGCTATAGCAAATCTTCCTTCACGGGAAGAAAAGGTGCTTGCCAAGGTGGCAATAGACTCTGCCTGGGAGACAGTATCTGGCTCATCATCAAGCGAGGCTGTGACAAAATATAACGCCGCGGCAAATGCATTTAACGCAGGAAACTACGCGTCGGCAAAATCACTAGCCTTAGAATCCATAAATATTGCCGCAAACACGCCTGCCCAGTCAGAAAACACGCCAACAGTCATTACGGAAAAGAGTACAGATTATACTGTCTATTTTATCGCCGTTGGAATCCTTCTTGGAGCAATTGTTGTGGCTGTTCTGATTTCAAGAAAGTCAGGTGAGAAAAAAGAGCCAAAAGAGGAAAAACCGGATTTAAAAAAGAATGGAGATTGGGCCTGGACTAAAAAGGATGCTGATTCCATAGGAAAGGCAATCCCCAGTCATTTTGAATAAAGTATTCTTTATTCCTGGATTAAATCCTCAAAAGAAAGCGATATATCGCTTTTGGCAAATGTCCTTGTCCCTGCATCCATCAAACCAAGGGAGAAAAACTTTGCCGCGGTCCTGTCAAATTTCAATGCAAGATAAGATTCGCATCCTGCTATGCTTGAAAAATGTTTTAGTTTCTCATAATCTGCGAGTTCTAAATGAAACTTGTCTTTTGAACTTGTCTTGCATTCAATTGCAATTATCCTTGGACTTTTAAAGGCGATGACATCGGGAAGGTCAAAGGGGGCCGAGCCTGAACCTGCAGCGCGCAAGGCAGCAAACCCATTATCCCAAAACGCCCTTACAAGCTTGCGCTCGAATCCTGCGCCTTTTTGATAATGAGTCATTTCTCTGACTTTGTTTTCTTCTTTGGCTCGGGTTTTTTATTATTAGGGCGTTTTCGCAGGACAAACACTAAGGTTATTACAATAAGTATTATTGCGATTATAACAAAGGGTAAGATGTCTAAATCTGAGCTATTTGCGCTCGTTGTTTCGAGTTCTAGGTCCGATACCTCGACTTCGGGGAAAACAATCATACAATCAGGGTCAGAATCAGAAGAATTGCAATCCGGGTCGCAGATATCGTCTTCTGCCTGGTCACAAACCCCATCAACGATTCCTGTTCCACAGTCATCGGGGCAATTAAGACCATTTTCTATGTAATCACAAAAACCATCGCCGCATATCATACAATCATCTGGGCAGGTATGACGGCTCTCGCCTATGGTGCAAACCCCATCGCCGCAAATTGAGCAATCGGCGCAATTACTTGCGTTTTCCCCTTCACTGCAGACGGCATCGCCACAATTAGCACAGTCTATGGCACAAGAAAGCGAAGTTTCATTGCCGGCACAGACTGCGTCCCCACATATTGTGTCAACATATATCATTTGTGGGACAAGATCCTCGCATGTTATCCCTATTGCCTTAAAGTCGCTGTCCTTTTTTGGGTCGATTATATAGTAACCCACAAATTCCGGGTCAAAATAAATGTGGCCGTTTTTTCCAGTCAAAAATTCCTCTTTTTCAATCAATCCTTCTGCATTATAATATTGAATCTCAACTTCTGTGCCTTCAACAGGCTCTAAATCGTCATTTAGCCCATATGCCAAAAATATATCAATACCCTCTAAGGTTCTATTCTCGCCAATAATAAGCTGACAATGGTCTTCTGTCTTTTTCTGTTTGCATACTGGGCAATCTGCAGTAGCTATAGGCATGACCAAGGCAAAAAGCATAATTACAATTGCTGCCTTATACATTATTTGTTTCATTTTAAATTTTAGGATATTTCTATTTGATAGCGCGCCATAATTGTTGGCGAAAGACCTACTAAAAGACCTTTATTTGCAACGCGGTAGAACATCTCAATACCCCCTAGCGTGTCTGTCCAGTTCCCGCTTGTAACATTAACTGAACTCCCACCAAAGACTGAAGGGTCATTTCCTGCAAGCTCACTGGCATTTGTTGAATAGTAAACCGTGAAGTTATTGCCAAAGCCGCTCCAGTTAAAGGAAAAGTTCCCTGAGGACTCACTCAAAGTCAGGTTTACTGGGGGCGAGTCACTTGGGATATTAAGCCAGCCTGTTAAATTACTATTAAACAATCCATAAGAACAGTTCACAAAAAGAGAATAATTTCCTGGGACATCTGCCCAAGGTTCAAAACAAAACTGATTTCCTTCTGTGAAATTCTCAAAAACGGAACCATTCCAGTAAAGATTACATGAAAAAATTGTTCTATTGGAACTCATGCAGATTTCAGGGTTCATTTGGTATAAAGTGGAGTTTATAGTTGAATTCCAAGTGAGGTTAAAGGGACTACCCGAATCATTAGTATATAGGTTTATTGGAACACTAACAAGTGTAGAACTACCATTACTTAGGGTAAATGCGCCCATGTACTCATCACCCTCTAAAAAGGATGTGGTGTTAATCGAAACATTTACTTGGGAAGTTCCGCTAGGTATGCTTGTTAGTTCAGGACTTATTGTTGCAAGGCTCCATTCTGTCGCATTATATTCTATTACAGTTAAATCGTAAGAAAGATTATTTGGACCTGCATTACCTATGAAAAATCCTATTTTTTCATATTGCTCACTGGCATATTCTACACTAGAAAAAAAGGAAAGATTAACTATTTCACCGTATTCTAATGTATGACAACTTCTCTCATTATAGGCTGTTGATGTATCTATTGGTGGCGTCCAATCAGACCCATCATAATATTCTAAACCAAAACAAAAATATCCATTGGATCCAGAGAAGTTTAGGGCTATATCTACAAAGGAGATATTTTCGGGATTATCTAACTGCCAAGGGATAGAACAATATCCACTAGGTATAGTTGATGATGTAGATTGTGAATCTTGAGCTACAATACGTTTTACAGAAAGCTCCGGAGAACTTATTTCATTTCCAGTATTATTTATTATGAACTCTTTTTTAGCAAGCTCGCCAGTACAAAAGTTTTCAGTCCAAAAGATTGGTTCGATAAAAAGTGAGGAATCATAAGAAACTAAGAGCGTATAATTACATCCGGAAGTGACTGTGTATGCATGGATACCTACCCAATACTCTTGGACCCCATAATCAGGCAATGTTAATATCTCGGGGTTTACAGTAAAATTGGAGCCATTGACCGCTACTAGATTTCCTGCATTGTCAAAAACATATAAATCAACATCATAAGCATTATCCCATGAAAGAGTCAATATCGGAGCAATGCCTGAAGGACTCTTTAGTTTGTAGAATATCCAGTCGCCCCACTCATATATGCTACCTCCGGATTCAACATAACTATTGTTTAAGGTGCCGGTTATCGCGCCGCTTGTTATAAGCGGGACAGTAAGGACAACGGGTATCCGTAAGCTGTTATTGGCACCAGTAACCTCGATTATCGCGCCGTATATTGCAGGAAGCGCGTCACTTGGAACCTCGATTGTTACGTTTATCTCCTGAGTGTCCCCTGTTCCAAGAGTTATAGAACTTTCTGAAAAGGAGACATTCCCCGCACCTATTGTCTTGTCGTCTTCAAGTTCAGTCAAATCCGTAATACTTATAGAAAGTCCTGATGATGTCCCGTATGCGTTTTCAAGCGATAGAATCGTTATCCCATAGGAACCGGGCACTATTTCTACTTCCCATCTATCATCATCGTTTATCGTGCCAAATATCTTTTGTATTGCTGCCTGAGTGAGGTTTATCTCACCCGCACCCTGGAGGAATACATGCGCCCCGATATCACTTGCTGTGTGCATAAGCTGTTTGCGAACCCCATAGGAGTCAAATTCGCTTGTACAACTAAGAAGGGCAGCAGCAGCTCCTGCTACTGCTGGAGTTGCCATTGAGGTGCCAGATAAGTATTTGTGATAAATGTCATAACATGTTGTACCTCCAGATCCTGGAAGCTTAGTGGCACAAATGGATTGACCTGGCGCAACAAACTCAGGATCCAATCGTCCTGGAAAAGAAGGACCCCTATTGCTATAAGGAGTTATGGTGTCATCAGATATGACCGCAGTCTTATTATCATCAGATGCCCCCACTGAAATCGCCCAGACAGAATCTGCAGGTTTACCTGTTGTCCCAGTTCCAGGTCCTTCATTACCCATTGCAATTGAAACGACAACACCTTGGCTCATTGCATAGTCAGAAGCCAGGGAAAGGGCATATTGGCCATCATTTGCTTGTTCATCACTCCCAAGACTCATAGAGATTACATCAGCGCCTTCTGCAATAGACCAATCAATCGCAGTGATTACAACTGAATCATATGAATTGGGAAATACTTTGGCTGCAAATATCGTTGCGTTTGGCGCCATCCCCTTAAAACTATCGTTTGTAGAATTAGATGCTGCAATTCCTGCACAATGCGACCCGTGGCCATGATAATCCATGGGGTTTGTATCATCATCTGAGAAGTCATAACCTTTTGGAATCTTCTGGCAATTTCCACTTTCCATTTCAGTCTGATTACATGAACCAAAGTCTGCGTGCTCATAATCAACACCAGTATCAAGTATCGCAACTGATTTCCCCGTACCATCACAACCAAGAGCCCATGCCGCCTGCGCACTTATTGTTGGCTTTGCATATATGACTTTTGGATTATTAGTAGTTTCGCCCTTGATTTCAATTGATTCAGGCAAATTGATTTTTTCATCATAGAACACGGCAATGACTTCATCATTAGCTGTAAGCTCGTTTAAGGCCTCTTTTGATGCGTCCCCTGCAAAGCCTGGAATAGAGAAGAAATGGGCTTTCTCATTGAACTCAGCCCCCATCGAATCGATTACATCGTTTTCTGCTGCTTTCAGTTTGCTTCCCCCTGCTTTTATCGTTCTAGTTTCTTTTAGGAGAACAATTACAGGGACTCTTTCATTTCTGCCAAGCTCTGAGTAAAGAGTTGCAGTCTTTGAAGAAAGCTTTGATGAAACTCCTAATTCTTTTTGGGAGCTTTTGCTCCTTGAAAATTCAACGAGAGTGTAATCTTCGCGTTCTTTTCTTGCTTCATAGGAAACATGGTCTAGATAGCTTTGCTGGGCAACTTCATTAAAGCCTCCCTTCTCAAGCTCTTCGAGTGGAACCTCAGAATCAATATCAATAAATTCTGCGCTGGCTACGCCTGCCAGTATGATTAAAAGAATGGTAACAAGACCGACAAGGCCACTGCCCGAGACAACCTTAGAGCTACCCACGATTTAGTTAAGGTTTGAATCCATAAAAAGACCGTTTAGAACAGGCGTTTTAGTATGATTAAGGCCAGGGGGATTAAAGCGATTAAGGGAAAAAGTATTTCTGGGTTAAACAGGCCGTCTTCTTCCGAACTAAAATCGTGCGGTAAGCTTAGTTCCTTAGAAAGATTCTGAGGACTTTGTACTATTCTTATCTCCATTTTTTTGTCCCAGTCTTTTTCCCCGCGTGCCCTGACGGTTAAAGAATAAGTCCCGTTGGATGTTGAATGAGCGACTGAATCGCTAAGGTTTATTTGTTTTATCTCGCCTTTTGTAAAATCAAGCTTTACTTTGTTTCCGTCCCAGCCCCAAAGCGAAAGGCATCGCCTGTTGCCATAGACATAGGAATATACTTCAAGCTTCTGGTCAGAATAGGACTCGATTTCTGCAATGATTGTGAATTCTTCGCCAGTCTTTACCACGTCGGGCGCCGATATTATCTTCACGCCAGCCCCGCTTTCTGGCTTATCAAGATGGGGTCCCGCGTCTCCAACAGAGAATTTAAGGTCTGTGTAGGTATATGTCCCGTTTGTAATATCGGCCTTTAGGAATATCTTGTATTCACCCTTAGCCTCAGGGAAAGTAAAATTGATGTCAATTGCTTCTTTTGATTTTGGCGCAAGAGACGCATTTGAAATTTCTTTAACTGTCTTCTCTAAAACCCATTTTTCATCCGAGCGCGTCTTTAGCTCGGCTTTGAAATTGTAAGGTACAGAGTAGCTTGCTTTGTTTTCAATTAGCACATGGACTAGATTATTCTCGATATCTCCCGATACTTTAAGCTCTGCAGATAGGGCACTTGTAGAGAAAAGTATCAGAGCCAAAACTACTGCCGCAAAAATCAAGGAGGGGCGGACTGCAAATTGCAGTCTCATCTTTAATCGTTAATTATTATGTAGCCAGTCTCGTCAATTATATCTTTTAAAGTGTGGACTGATACCCTCTTTGGATCAAAGAGTATCTCAAGGGTGTCCTTAAACTCGTTTGCGTGGACAGATTCGAGTCCGCCCGCAGAGTTTCTGACCATTGCCTCACAGCGCCTGGCATGACCGGAAGTATAAAGCCCTTCAATATGAAAAGTCTCCTTAGAAAGCTTAGTTTGTGTCATTATTCAACAATAGCGCCCAATGGGCAGTTACTTATGCAAAACCCACAGTTTATACACTTTGAAGCATCCACCAAAGGAAGACCCATGCCTTCCTGGCTTATTGCACCGACAGGACACTTAAGCAGCATTGGACACCTATGGTCCTGTGGACATTTATCTGGATTTACAAAAACCATTTCTTACATAATACCTGTTGATTTCTTTGAGAATGCAAGGCGCGTTATGCCACCTGAGATGATAGCCACTATAAAGGGAATCATAATTATCCACATAAAGGAATCAAACGTCATGTAATACCCACCCTGGGTAAGTCCGTAATAGAGCACAAGGACTATAAAGGCTACGATAAATGTGAGAACTGTTGTGATTATTGCTGGAAGCCATGATAAAAGCGAGAACGCCTTTCCAATCTGGGAAAAATCAGGCATTGCAAGCGCGCCCATGCCAAAGTCAGGTGCGTCAATAAACGGGTCATCAAATCCGTCAAGGTCCTTATCACTAATCTTGTCTTCTTTTTTTGCCATTGCGAGTGTAATTATGCAAACGAAATATAAAAGCTGTTTTTGCGTCAATATGGAAATAAGATGTCCTAAAAACCCGGAGGAATTCAATGCATATTACGAACTGAGGTATAAGGTTTTAAGGGCACCCTGGGGGCAAGAAAGGGGAACTGAAAAGGATGAACTTGAAGATTCCTCCATCCACATAGCTGCGTTTGATGATGGAAAGATAATCGCATGCGGACGCGTCCATAAAAATTCTTCGGATGAAGCCCAGATTAGATATATGGCGATAGATGAAACTTATCGAGGCAATGGAGTGGGTCAAAAAGTCCTTTTCGAACTTGAAGTAAAAGCAAAAGAAACTGGGGCAAAATATGTTATTTTAAACGCGCGTGAGAGTGCCTCTGGATTCTATTCTAAAGCAAGTTACCATCCAATTGGCGCGGGACACATGCTTTTTGGTGAAATAGCACATGTAAAGATGCGAAAAGAACTTAACTAATGCTAAGCTTAGTTAAAAGAAAAAAATAAGCCAGGACTATAAACTCCTTAGTCCTGTTTTCTTAACTTTTTTAGGTAAAAAAGAACCTAAAACCCCTTTCTTTTTTGGCTTCATAAAAAATGCAAGAGCCGCGATTACCGCAACTATTACAACGATTACAGCCACAATAAGGAGGGTGTTATCCTCGCTACTTGTTTGTTCCTTTGAAGTATACTCAGTTGGGACAAAAGGTTCATAACTGTCTTTTGCTTCGTCTTTTGTAGTATCTGGTTTTATTTCGGGACTTAGACGCGCAATTGCAACGGTCTCGACTACTTTGTTGCCTGCGGCATCAGTGTAGCTTATTGTCCAGACACCTGGGGCGTCCATTACAGCCTTTGCAATACCACCGATTATATCCACTTCCCTAACTGCCCCGTCAGGTCCTGTAAAGAATACAATTCCTTCTGAAACCTCTATACCATCATCTCCTAGGACAATTATTACAATCTCTTCGCCGAGGCCAGGAATTTTTTCAACTACTATTGTTACAACACATTCGCCGCAATCTTCAGGACAGTTCATGCATGTTTCATTGCCTGTGCACTTGCCGTTGCCACAAATCTCACTTGGAAGTGTTGGATTATAAATTATCATGCTACCTGATGAACCTCCACTTCCTCCACCACTAGACCTCTTCTTGACTGTTAAACTGCGAGTAGCTTCGTCACTCACATTATCTCCGTTTGGGACGCTTGCTGTGGCATTGACATAGTTAGTAAATGTTCCTCTTGAGGGTCCTTTAACAGTTATTGAAATCTTTACAGCAGCAGAACCCACACTTAGATTACCAATATACCAAACGTATGGTGCCGTTGAATTTGGCGTAACATTTGTTGACTGGTAAGTTAAGCCTGAGGGGAGCACATCGGTTAAAGTGACGTTTGAAAGATTTACAAAACCGTTGTTTTGAACTGTTATTGCAAATACTGCCGAGTTGCCTGTGTATATGCTGGCGTGGTTTACAGTCTTTGTTACTTCAATCCCTGCCTCGCATACTTCAACATCTAGTAAATCTGTATGGCTTACATTATCACCGTTTGGAGGCACGCCTTCAGCCGTAAGGTTGTTGCTTATGTTTATGCACCCCATGCCAGATAATGACTTAACCGTCGCGTTTAATGTAATCTTAACAGACTCACCTGGTGCTAAAGAGCTTATGTTCTCCCAAATCACAACATCTCCTGTTGTGGAATTCGGCGTCATGTTAGTGGCAGTGTACTCTAACTGTGAGGGCAGGGTATCAACAACCCTGACTGGGTCTAAAGTCACATTACCATTGTTTGTTATTGTGAGATTGTAGGTTACAAGACCGCCCTGTGAGGCTATTGCAAAAGTCTGGTCGATTTTAAGGACCGATATGTTTGCCTCGCATACTGTGACATTGACCCAAGTGTTATTTGTGACATTGTCTCCGTTATACGGGATTCC